>MAAB01039161.1_pt1 | contig 17493 bp, 10 predicted proteins | sample 1115991 | NCBI WGS metagenome assembly MAAB01 (sample SAMN04961124, study PRJNA320927) | seawater metagenome | isolation source: sample BD02T18 sea water enriched with oil for 18 days | place: USA:Gulf of Mexico | collected 2013-07-27
CGATTTACCCTTAATTAAGTATGTTGCGCAAACGGGAAAGCCGATGATAATTTCAACTGGGCTTGCTAATGTAAATGAAATACAAGAGGCCATAGATGTAGCAAGAGAAAATGGCTGCTCTGAGTTAATTTTACTGCATTGTATTAGTTCGTATCCAGCCCCTATCGCTGATTCGAACTTAAAAGTTATCCCTGATATGGCTAATCGATTTTCTGTGGTGAGTGGATTATCTGACCATACATTGGGAATCACAACATCCATTTCGGCTGTTGCACTCGGCGCTTGTTTTATCGAAAAACATTTCACTGATAGTCGAAAAAATATAGGCCCAGACTCGTCATTTTCATTAGAACCTCAAGAGCTCTCAGATTTATGCAGATATACAAAAGAGGCTTGGCAATCCCTAGGTAGTATAAATTATGATATAAAAAAATCTGAGAGTATAAGCCTAGGATTAAGGCGCTCTATATATTTTGTAACGGATGCATCAAAAGGCGATAAAATTGATAAAACAATAGTACGAAGTGTGCGACCTGGGTATGGATTACATCCGAAATATTATGATGAAATAATTGGTAGGCGACTTATAAGAAACGTTGAAAAAGGTAATCCTGTTACTTGGGATGATGTTGATTAGTAATTATATTATTTTTTAAAAACCGTATCTTTTTGGAATTAATTATTTATGGACCGGAAAATTGCTATAATTGATTTTGAAGCAGGGAATATATTCTCGGTTATAAATGCTTTTAAAAAAGTGAAATGTGAAATTATTATTGCGAAAAAACCTACAGATTTAATTGGTGTAGATAAAATTGTTTTACCTGGAGTTGGCTCTTTTAATGCTATTAAAGGAAATCTAGATTCATTAGGGTTTACTGAATATTTAAAGAAACATACTGAAAAAGGAGGATTTCTTCTAGGTATTTGTATTGGCATGCAACTACTCTTTGAGTTTGGTGAAGAAGGAGGACGAACTTCTGGGTTAGGGCTAGTAAAGGGCTGTGTTGTGCCATTTAACTCTATAGACGGCTACCGGGTTCCACATATGGGGTGGAATGATGTTTGTGATCAAGGAGGGTATGGACTTCTTGAGAGCATGAAAATAAAGCAGGGTACATCATTCTATTTTGTTCATAGTTTTCATGCAGTTTTAGATGAAGATATACCTCATTTCACCTGTAATTATTGTAATGAAAATGTTCTTTCAGGGTTTAAAAAAGGCAATATACTTGGTTATCAGTTTCATCCAGAGAAAAGTCAAAGGGCAGGAATAGAGTTAATAAGGGATTTCATTAACTTATAATAAGGTGGCAAAAATAATGTTAAAAACAAGAATTATCCCGATATTATTACTTAAAGGGAGTTCTGTTGTTAAAACAATTAACTTTGAAAATGTAAGAGTGGTTGGCGACGCCGTAACAAATGTAAAAGTTTTTTCAAGTCGTATGGCAGATGAGATGGTCATTGTTGATATTGATGCTAATAAAGTGGGTCGAATAAATTTTCCGCTTATTAAACGTCTTGCATCTCAATGTGTAATGCCAGTAACAATTGGCGGAGGCGTATCGTCATTAGAAGATGCAGAGCAACTGTTTAGGTCGGGTGCCGACAAGGTACTAATTAATAGTTATTTTTATGAAAATCCGTTGTTACTTTCACAAATATCGAATATTTATGGTAATCAGTCCGTAGTATTTTCGTTAGATGTAAAACGAATAAATAGAAACTATATTGCAGTTAAAAATAGTGGCTCTGAACTAACTGAATATAGCGCTATTGATGCGGCTATTTTAGCGGTAGAAAAAGGAGCAGGCGAAATAATATTGAACTCTATAGATAATGATGGGCTGATGAAAGGTTATGATCTTGACCTTATTTCAAGTATTTCCTCTTCAGTAAATGTACCTGTTGTAGCGGCAGGGGGATGTGGATCTAAAGAAGACTGTGTTCTAGCCATACAAGCAGGTGCAAGTGCAATTTCTGCTGGAAGTATTTTTCATTGGATTGGTGAAAGTATTATAAGTTTAAAAGAATTTATGAATAGTAAAGGGATTGAGGTGAGACTTTTATGAATGAAATAGTTTATTGCAAAAGGTGCCTTTTTCCGGAAACCAAACCAGATTTGTTTTTCGATGATGATGGGGTTTGTGATGCTTGTAAATCTGCAGAACGAAAACATGGCTTCGAAGATGCAATAAACTGGGATAAAAGAAAAGATCAGTTTAAAACTATATTGAAAGACGCTAAGGAAAAATCGAAAGGTAAGTATGATTGTTTGGTTCCTGTAAGTGGTGGAAAGGATAGCACTTGGCAGGTTTATGCAATGAAAGTGATACATGGTATGAACCCATTGGCTGTTACGTTTGATCAATTTGATCAAACACCGACAGGTGTACATAATCTTGAGGTGCTTAGAGAAATAGGAGTAGATCATGTGCACTTTACATTGAACCCAAAAATTGTGAAAGCGTTGGTGAAGAAAGGCTTTGAAATTATAGGGGATCATTATTGGGTTAACCATGTTGGTATCTATACTGTTCCTTTTCATTTTGCAGTAAATTTTAATATACCTTTAGTTATTTTCGGAGAAAATCCACAATTTGAATACGGTGGCCCTGTAGCTAGCAGGGACAATTTAGTAATGGATAGGGCTTGGAGACAAGAGTTTGGTTTAATGCGAGGTTTAAGAGAAGAGGATATGGTCGATGATGACATATCTTTGCAAGATTTAGCAATGTTGCAGTTTCCATCTGATGAAAAAATGCATCGTTCTGAGGTGTTAGGTACTTTTTATGGGCAATATTTTAAATGGGATGCATCGATTCATACTGAGTTGATCCGTAAAGAAGGCTGGAAGTCATTGCCTTGTGCTCCTGCTGGTTCATGGGTTGATTATGAAAATTGTGATATGAAGTATATCGATATTCGTGAACGTATTAAATATTTAAAATTCGGTTATGGTCGTGCAACAGATCAACTCAATATTGAATTAAGAAATGGAAGGATTACAAGAGATGAATCATTGATTATTGCCAAAGAAATTGATGGAAAAGTAAACCAAGATAACGTTGTGGAATTTTGTAAATACCTTGAAATTGATATAACTGAGTACAATGAAATTATGGATTCATTTGTAAATTATGACGTTTTTGAAAAAACTGCATCAGGAGAGTGGGTTTTGAAGCATGAAAGAAAATAGGGGGTATAGAATGGAAACCGATCAAGAAAAGTTTTGGGAAGGCGAATTTGGAGAAAAATACATAGACCGTAATATAGATTTAGCGCTGTTATCTTCAAATATATCATTTTTTTCTAAAGTGCTATCGACTATGGGGGGGGTGAAATCTATTTTAGAGCTTGGTTGCAATGCCGGTATGAATTTAAAGGCAATCAAGAATTTGAATAAAGACATTGCATTAACAGGAGTTGATATTAATAAAAAGGCTTTATCTGAAGTTGATAAGTGGGGGGGGGCAACAACGATTGTTAGCTCTATTCTTGATTTAAATGTTGAGGCTAAATACGATTTAACTTTCACTAAAGGAGTAATGATACATATTAATCCTGAATTTTTAGAGATAGTCTATTCAAATTTATATGACCTATCAAAAAAATATATACTAGTTGCTGAGTATTATAATCCAAAGCCTGTTTCAATTGACTACCATGGTTATCAGGATCGTTTATTTAAAAGAGATTTTGCTGGTGAGATGCTTGATAAATACAGTAACCTCAGTTTAATTGATTATGGTTTTTTGTATCATCGAGATCCCGTATTTCCGCAAGATGATATTAATTGGTTTTTATTGAGAAAAAATACTTAATTGTAGAATAGGAAAAGATATTTTTTAAGGCCAGGGTATATAAAGTTAGCCAACTTGATATATATTATTTATCGCTTAGACGAATATGTTGACTTTTGTGTATCGTGTCTGATATCGGGTCTTGACAAATCATATTAAATTCTAGATGGAAGAGTTGTTCTATAGGGAAAAATTGATTATTTTATCGAGAGTTAATACTGAAAAATTACATAATGTTGACGCCATCACTTACTTTATATTATGAGCTTGCAGGTAATTCCGATTTTTATATCTTTATTGTATATTTAGGGCTGAAATAATGAATAAAAAAATTGAAATACCTTATTCTAATAAAAGTGATAAATCATTCTGGAAAACAGGTGTTGAGTCAGTATGTCTAGAAAATGAATTGTTTTCACTTATTCATAGCATAAAAATCGATAAAAAAAACCCAAGAATTTCATCAGTTGGATCATGCTTTTCCCAGCATGTGGGGGAATGGCTTGTTAAGCATGGTTTTATATTTAATCAAAGTGCACTTGAAATAAATAGTATTTCAAGTTTCGCTTTGGGCAATATATACACCCCAAGGAGTTTGCTGCAGTGGCTTGATATCATTGAAATACAACAAAATAGTAATGCTAAATATGATATATATAAAGTTAATAATCGTTATTTTGATTTATTGAGACCAAGTTTTAACTTAGATGGGTTTAATTCTAAATCCGATCTTTATGAGGCAAGAATAAAAGCTAACAGTGAGATCATATCAACAATAAAAAATACAGATATATTTATTTTTACACTAGGACTTACTGAGGCATGGAAAGACAAAAATGGCGTGTTTTATCCTACATGCCCTGGTGTTGTTTGTGGAGAATTTAATAGCGCTGAATATGAGTTTTACAATTTCACATATAATGAAATAAAAACCGACCTTGAAAAACTTTCTATTAGGCTTAAAAAAATCAATCCTTATTTGAAAGTAATATTAACAGTTTCTCCTGTTCCCCTGACCGCTACTGCAACCGAAAACCATGTTTTGGTGGCTAGTCAATATTCAAAATCAACATTGCGATCTGTTGCTGGTTTTTTAGCTGATAATTCGGCAGATTTTGAATATTTTCCTTCTTATGAAATTATTACTTCCCCGCTTAAAGGCGATTTTAGATTTGAGGATAACTTGAGAACAGTTACTAGAAAGGCTGTTGGCTATGTAATGGAGCATTTTAGATCAGTCTTCATAGATAATTTAGGAGCAAATGTTATTAATGATGATACTGATATGGTTGATGATAATGATGACTCAATTAATACGATGGTTTGTGAAGATGAGCTACTAGAAGCGTTTAATAAATTAGAATCTAAAACAAAAAATATGAATAATAATTTTATTACGCTAACTCTTGTTGGTGATAGTCATATGGGGAAATTATCTAGGGCATTAAATGAAATAGATGTAACTCATTGCGGCGGTATTATTATGAACGGATCTGGATTTTCAGATCATAAATATGCGCTTTGTGATATAGAATATTTTGTACCGTTAGAATGCCCAGAATCAAGAGCTTTATGGTTAAATGCATACAGGAATTTATCTGGTCTAGAACTAAATATTAAAAAATCGATTATTATTTCAAATATTGGTGTTCAACTTCACATTTATGCAGGAAAGTTTGTAGATTGGTATTTTGAAAGGTACCAAAAATTTAATGAGATAGAAATTAGAGATTCTGATTTCAGTGAGTTTTTTAACGAGAATCTTATTGATCAATTTCGTATCCTTAAAGGATTTAGTAGTAATGGTCATCAAGTAATTGTTATATCAGATCCACCTTTTAGTAAATACTTCTCTGTGTCAAAGCAATTATCCCAAGTGATTAACCTGTATCATGTGGCATTAGGGTCTGCTTTAGAGGGCGAAGGTATTGAGTTCTATAACGCTGCAGATGTATTTGATAAAGAAATATCAAACGGCGAGGGTTATGTGTCATCAAAGGTGAGTGAAGGGCGACCTGACTGGTTTCATGGGAATGATCAGTATTACATATGGTTAGCAAAAAAATTAAGCGAATTGTTGATTTGAAATATTACTAAGTTAGCATAGCTAAGGCTCTAATAAACGTTACAAGCAAAGACAACGAAGGAGAAGGGTTGCATATAAGAGTGCGTCAGACTTAGGGAGGAGGAATGTACTGACCTGAAGTCGAAAGTTAATAATTAAATGTAGCAATATACATAGGTTCCATAAAGATCTATTTAGAATAGGTCTTTTCTGATATTAATGTACTGCATCCCTTAACCAGGGATCGGCTTCATCTGGGTAAGTTTTATTGGTGACTGATTCAACCTCGATAACACAATTATGTAAAAAAATCTTAAACTGTTCCTTCCAAGTAGTCAGGAATTCAGCTCTATTTGATTTGTCTATAGCCATTCCATGAGACAATAATAGATATAGATAGTGCCAAACACTTCCTCTCAATAAAAAAACTAAAGAGCCATAATTAACTTCAATATCCTTCAAGTCTTTTATCAGGTTTGAAGCGAGCTCTACGGCATTGTCTATACTGTTTATTGGTCCATGTGACTCCAAACTACTGTCCATCTTTCTGAGTGTTTCTTTCATGAAATAGTTAAGTTTCGATATTTCTAATCGTAATTTATTTTTATTATTAATCTTACGGGTATGTTTTTTTATCATATTTGCGTACTTACTTTTGTTGTTTGTGTTTTCAATTTTTAAGTTGAGCTGTTCAGTTGAATAATAATGTGAATTATCTATTTTGGCCCCTTCTGAGCAGTTAATGACTTCACCTTCATAATCGCCGATGGCATATTCAAGACATTTTAATGCGGAGAAATAATCTATGGTGGTTAGTATATCTTTTCCATTGATAGACTTTATGTTGATGAAGTCATTTCTATTTTCCTGTTCATTAACGGCATCTTTTATAAATTGCGTTGCTTCTTTTTCATAATACACGGTGCCTTTAGCGTGATGTTCATTCTTGCTGTTGAACCCATAATCGCAGCCAAAGAGTAGTATTTTAGAGATTCCTAGGTGCATAGCTAAGGCGACACCTGAATTGGTGCAGGTAGGAGTAGCATGTTTTACGGCCTGATCAGTACTTGAAAACATTGTATTTAATGCTGTTGAATCTTTTATGAAAAATATGCACTTCGAAAATGCATTACATGTTTTAGGGTGAGTTTGTAGTGATGCTAATATTGTTATTTTTTTCAAATATGACGGATCCTTATCCGCAATTATTTTAATTGAACTAGTCCACGTTGCTATATGTGACTCTAATTCTATATGGAAATCTGGGGTTATCCCATACTTGTACAAAGAGTTTATGGCTGTTCCGCAAGAAAAAATTAAAGAACTACCCTGTAATTTTTTCAAATCTTCTATTCGTTTATCTAATGATCTCCCACTACCTATGATACAGACTTGGGCATCTTCAAAATAACTATGTTTACATTTACTATTTAGTAATGATCCGCTGCCTCTAAATAAGTTGTGTAAAGCATTGTTTTGTTGATTGATTTCATCGTCAAAATATCCCCACGCCTCAAAGATCAGCTGTAATTCATTTTTAAGTCTATCTATTAGAGGTAAATATAGGTTATTTGCGAGGTGATTATAAATAAATGCACATAGGGGGTACAGTGGCGTTAAGCTAACCAGTGCATTTCTAATTTTTTTATATTGTGATTCTACACCTTGCGCTTCTGGGTATATAAATTGAATAGAGTGATCATTCGAATTAGAAAAGTAATTCCATACCCTTTTCCAATCAATATAGAATAATGATACAAATAACTTTTCCATATCGGACTCAACAATCACCAGGTGACGTACTTTTCGTCTTTCTAATAACTCTTCGATATGCGGCCCAACACCGAAAGAGAGTAGTACTGGCAATTCATCGGGTATTTCGTACCCCTTAAATTTATTGATATCTAAAGGGGAACTCGATATGGATCTTCTAATTGATTTAGTGAAAAGACGGTTACCATAATAAGATTCAATTCGTGAAGGGTTGACTGTATGGTAGGTTCCAGATTTAGGATTTGCCATAGTAAAGGCATCTACTTCTTTTACAGCGTAGCTGCGCATGTCACCAAAATAGAGTGATTCACCCATATCCTTAAGGTCTATATTTCCTGTGGATTTTTGTATACTTAATTGATATCGATTTTGCTTAATTAGTTTCAGGGTGCGACCTAGCTCAGGGAACTCTTTTTCAAAAAAAATAATATTTTTTGTTGGTAGTGATTGTGTTTTATTGTAATTTGAATTTGTCATGAATTTGGTATTCTCATTTTATTAAAATGAATTTTTATTAATTTTATATAGATAATAAATGTCATACGGTTATTTGTTTGTTTCAATCCAGTCTTCTTTAGAGGGGAAGTCATTATTTTCTAAATAAGTATTTATAGTGATTTTTACATGTTTTAAATATTCGGTGTAGTCGTTTAACCAGGTTTTTATAATATCAATTTTGTACGAATTATCTGTGTAGTTCGTTATTATAAATAGGGATAATAGCGGTAGACGAATAAATGACATTATGTTTCGGTATTGCAAGTTGTTATTTGAGTAGTCGGATTCTATAGAGTCTTGAATTGATTTTACTAATGTTAAGAAGTTAACGTTGGAGTTTATTAGGTTTGATTTAATTATTTTTTGTATTGTATCGCAAACAGAAAAGCTTTCCTTGTATAAGGAGTTTGTTTTTTTATTTATTTCTAGTCCTAATGTGTCATTAAAGACAAGATTAATTTTGGGTTTTAAGTTGTTTGATGCTTTAAATTTTTTTATTAATTGATTTGGATTGTGGTGGATTGTGTTTGTTATTTTTGAACCAAATGAACAGTTAATGAATTGATTTTTTCTAATTGAAGTTAAGTTTTGCATTACTTCTTTTGCGGCATGCAATAAAGGTGTTGTCATTATAATGTTGTCGTATATGTCCAAGGTCTTTATGTTTGCACCTTGCATTTCGTTTTTCTTTTCTTCTAAATGTTTTAAGCCACCTTTTAAATCCTTTTGGTAGCTTATGTTATCTTTTGCGTGATGGACGTTGTTGGTATAAGCGAAATCCAGCCCGACAAGGTATATTGTTCCTTCTGATATCCTGCTTGCAAATGCAGCTGCACCGTTTGTGCAACTTATGCCACCATGATCTAATGTTGAACTGCTTGGAAGGAAGCTAGAAAATTCAGACGCAGCTTGAATGAAGTAGTGGGTTTCTTTAAAATAATCTGACAGTTTTGGGTTGCAGGATAAGCTACTTATCAACGTTGTATTTTTTAAGTTGAATGATCGATTTACGTGCTCTAAATTTAAAGCTGCTAGGTTCTGGAATTCAAGTTCAAAATGTATGTCTGGGTGTATGTTTGATTTTAAAAGGGATATTAAACTACTTCCTGATGAAATTACAAAAAGATTGTTTCTGTATTTTTTTATAATATCTATGTAGTCATCAAGTGATGGCCCTGCTCCAACAATTATTATGTTTGAATTGTTATTTCCTATTGTTGTTTTATCTAAATTTAATATTTTATTGCATCGTGAAATATTATAATTTGAATTTAGTAGTCTTTGTGAGTCAGGGCCAGAACATTCAATCGCTACCTGTCTGAACACGCAATAGTTGTTGATTTTTTCTTTTATCTCTGAATATTCAATTGCGCTTGTCGTATTTTCAAGGTGATTGTATATGAGTGTCGATACTAAGATAGATGGATATGATTTATTCAAAATATCCGTCAACTCATTGTCAAACTCTTCTGTGTTTGAATTAGATTTTACAATGATCGATATATTTTTATTTTCATTTAATAATTTATTCCAGTTGGTGCAGTAAAGGCTCTCCTTTAAGTTTTTTATATTGTTTTCAATTACTATAATTTTGTCAAAAATACCAAGTTCATTTAGTATTTTTATGTGGTGGCCAAGCCCTATACCAAATATAATTAAGTCGCCTTTTTCTGGGGTTAGTTGTCTGCACTTGTCAAAGTATCTTGAGTAATGCTTTGCAGTTTTTATAAAAGCATTTTTTTTTATTATATCTTTAACATTTATACTTGATGGTGATGGCTTGTAATTAATTTTGTTCATTGTATTGATGAAGTCTGTTACTTCAGCTTGCGCTGAACTTACTGCTCCTTCTTTATAGATTATATTGTTGTCGTTAACTTTATTTAACGTGAGCGTATTTGTGTCAATAGTCAGTGACGGTTTTTCTGATGATTCTAATATCTGTTCATAAAGTTTTTGTTGGTTTGATTTAAAATAATTTATATTTGTATTGTAGAGTTCTTCGATATTTAATTTGACTTTGTTAATATTCATTCTGACTCCAATGATGAGTGGCAGGGAGGGGGATATATATTTATTCTAACCACTCTTCTTTTAGGTAGTGGTTTTCCCCCTTTAGAACCTTCATTATTTTCTCTTTTACAAACTTATAATAAGATTTGTAGTCCATTAACCAGTATTTAATTATTTCCGAAGAATCTTCCTCACTACTATAGTTTATTAAAAGGTAAAGCAGCAATAAAGGCATTCTGTTCAAAGACATAATGCTTCTGAATTGACCTTGTCTGTCTTTTGTTTCAAATTCAATGCCTTTTATTATTTTGTCAATTAGTTTGCAAGCTTCTTTGTTTTCTATGTCAATTGCACTCTCAACAATTGGAATTATTTGATCAACCACTGTAAATGACACTTCAAGTAACTCGATCGTACTTTGATGTATGTGATAGTAATCTAAATGATCGAACGTAAGTTTAGCTTTTTTATTTATGTTAATTTCTTTTGATGAGCTAAGTATTTCATCTAACTGGTTTATGTTGAGATGGTTGGAGCCATTAATTTTTGCACCATTTGAACAGTTATAAAAATTATTACCTGATTCGGCTATAAGTGATTCCATTAATAGTCTTGCCGAATTAAGCGAGGGTGTAGTTCCAACCTTGTTCCCGTGTACATCCATTGTCGAGATACTCAAATTAACAGATTCTAGTGATTTTCCCGCCTCCTCAAGATCGGTTAATTCTATTGGTAAGTTCCGTTTATTTGTAATGTTATCTGATTCATGATGTTGCTTTCGTGTGTAAGCATAATCTACACCAAAAAAATATATGTCGGCATTACTCAGTCTGCACGCTATTGCAGATGCTCCATTTGTACAGGTTAATCCACCTCTTTTTAAAACGTGTTTTGATTCTATATGATTTATTAACTCAGTAGTTTCTTGTGAAAACATGTACGAATCTTTAAACAAAGATGCATAGCCAGGGTTACCCTCTAGACTGTGAATAAGTGTAATATCCTTTAGAGGATAATCATTATTCACATATTCTAATAAGCTTGTGGCAACATTTAAAAACTCTAATTCTACATGGTAATCAGGAGTTATACCGTGTTTTAATAAGGATCCTAGGCTACTACCAGCCGATATAATAATAAACTTATCTCGATTTTTCTTTAGTATGCTTCGATAATCATCTATCGACGGGCCTGCTCCTATTATGGCTATTTTGGTATCCTTAGCGTTAATTGTTGAATCGTCTAAATTTAAAATTTTTCTTTTTAATCGACAGTTTTCATTAGCATTCATTAATCTTTGTGTATCAGGACCAAGGCGCTCGTAAATTACTTTGGTATAAAATGAGTGTTCATTTATTATTCTTTTTACATCTGAGTAATCATCGTTTGATCCAATATGGTTATATACGAGCATAGAAACAACGCTTGAGGGGAAGAGCTTATGTAAATGTACTTTTATGTGGTTGTAATAATCCAGCTGCCCTCTATCGTCATCATTGATAATGAGGGTCATTTGTCTTTTGTCTTTCATGGACATCATGATGGATGCCCAATTTATAGTGTATAAGGATTCTTTGAAATTCCTAATATCATTCTCAATAATGGTGATATGGTGGAATATTTCCTTATTACATAACATCTCAATGTGGTAACCAAGTCCACAGCCAAATATGGCAAGGTCCGCATGTGAAGGTAGTCTTTTTTTTGATTTAGATATGTTATGTGCATACTTGTTTATGGTTCTTAGGAATGGCTTGTCTTTTATAAGGAAGCCAATGTTAATGTCTGTTGGCCTTGGCCGATATTCAATGCGGTTCATGCGGTTTATAAAGTTACTTACTTCTTTCTGTGCCGCTTCAACGGCCCCTTCTGGATATATTGTTTTTCCATTAATGACTTTATTTAACCTAAGAGTATTAGCGTCAAGTGTTAGGCTTGATGGTTCTTTATTGCTTATAATTTGTTTGTGTATATACGGAAGGTGTTGTTTAAAGAATTGCATATTAGCTTCGTAGCGCTGACTTATTTTGTCTTTTACTGGGGAGATAGTGGCTTGGCTATTCATGCTATACCGTTATATTAGAGACATTTAAGGTTATCAAAAGCAATATCTATGCCTTGATTAGGCTGTTTCTATTTTTTCGTTTTCACCATGGAATTAACTATACTCGATTCAACTATCTGATTTTAAAGACTATTTTTTCCAAGTATGTTTTTAAACTGTTAATTATATTATTTATGTTTAAGTAAATTGCTAACAAGCCGTTAACTTAAACGTGAACTTAATCTGACAGGGTCGCCAGTAGGCTGATCTTATTTGTTGATAGAAATGGAGAGCTCATATGCCTCAAATAATTAATACCAATATCGCGTCTTTGAATGCTCAGAGAAACTTAAACAAATCACAAGCAGCAAACCAAACAGCTTTGCAGCGCTTGTCTTCTGGTTTACGGATTAACAGCGCTAAGGATGATGCTGCGGGTTTGGCTATTTCTACACGTTTTAACTCTCAAATCAGAGGCTTGAATGTCGCTGTTCGAAACGCAGGTGATGGTATTTCTTTGGCGCAAACGGCCGAAGGTGCATTGGGCTCCATGAATGACAACTTACAACGTATACGAGAACTAGCCGTTCAGTCTGCTAATGCGACCAACTCTGATGTGGATAGGGATGCACTGCAGTCGGAAGTAGCACAGCTATTATCTGAAGTATCACGTACTGCAGACGAAACCGACTTTAACGGTCGAAAGTTATTAGATGGTTCTTTTAATGCAACTTTTCAAATTGGCGCAAATGCAGGTCAAACTCTAGAGGTGTCGATTTCAGAATTAACCGCCGAGAAATTAGGTTCAGCGGCGACAGCAGGCGTGTCAGCGGTGGGTAATTCGAATGCGCTGGCCAATGGTGATTTACTTATTAATGATATTTCTATTGCCGCTTCAAAGGCAGGTGACGATACCTCGTCCACCAACAACGCTTCGGCATCTGCTATAGCTAAAGTTGAGGCAATCAACCGTCATTCAGAAGAAACAGGTGTCACTGCATCGGTTAATGACAATGTGGTTTCCGGTGCAGAAATGACCGGGGCCGCTACTTCGGGCAACTTAACATTAAACGGCGTTGCCATTGCTTTGACCACCACCACATCAACAAGTGGTACTCGAGCGGCCGTTGCCGAGGCTATTAATGCCGTATCAGAGCAAACGGGGGTAATGGCCATTAACTCCGACTCAGATACCGGTGGTGTGCAATTAGTCGCAGAAGATGGTCGTAATATTCAAATTACGTTTGCTAGTACATTAACCAAAGCCTCTACTGGTATAGGTGTTGATTTAGCTGCGGGAACCGCGGCTACTGGCACCTTCGAAGGTGGTTATACACTAGTGGCAGACGCTGCTGTGGGTGAGGTAAGAATTGACGGTGGTAATGGTACCGGTAAAGGTGATTTAACCAATGCCGGCCTAGTTAAAGGGACTTACGATCGTGGCGTAGCCTCCAGTGTCAGCGACGGCAGTGTTCTAAAAAGTTCACTCGCAGCCACAACGTTATCGGATGCAAGTTCTTTAGATAATGTTGTAGCGGACGTAGGTGATAGTGCAACATTGATTTCGGGCGGTACTTTGGGCGCAGGCGGGGCCACGCTGGCGACATCTGATGTTGCAGCAAGCTCTATTGGCTTTGTTTACGATGTTATTGCAGACGAGGCTGGCACGATTACAAGTTTTGAGATGATATCTGACCAATCAGTGGCTTCAGCGGCTTCGGTTATTAGTGCTGGGGTTGCGAACCTAGAGGCTTATGAGCGTATAACATTTACGATAAATGATTATGATTCAACCGGTGCTGGTAGTACGTTATTCATGGGCAGTGCGGCTATTGCGTTGGCGGGTGACAGTGCCGGTAATGGTTATTCAGATGTCTCGGATCGTTTAGAGTATTTAACCGATGCGATCAACAATGCCACCTTTGGTGCGGGTAATGTCATTGTCACCGCAGAGCTTAATCAGGCTAAAGATGGTATTACAGTGACGGTTGATAATAAACAGGATGTTATGTTTGGTATTGGTCGCAGTACCGATGCGACTATTACGATTTCTGCCGGTGGTGCTCTTACGGCGATATTGGCGACGGCAGGTGCTAGGCCTAACAGTACTCTTGTTGGGGTCGTGGCGTACCAGGCAACGGGTGCAAATCCAGTTACTCTGAACGTGGAAACCACAGCTGCAGGTGGTGACTTAATGGCAGGTAATGATTTCGTGGGTACTGATTTTGGTAACCAGGCGCTGAGTACAACAGGCTCTAATGAAATTAATATTTCAGTTGATGGTACGGCCTTAACTTCATTGACGGCAGCTGCGGGATCTACCGTCAACGATATTGCCGAACAAATTAATGTGGCTTACGGCCCTGCCGCAACAGACCAGATTAACGCTTGGGAAGACATTACCTTAATCTTTGATGCAAACAACCTAGACGCAGGCGATACAATATGGCTGGGTGAGCGAGGCACCGCCTCAACCACAGGGCAGGCCGTTGCCGTATTAGATCCTGATGGCAGTGCCTCTGCAGCAGGTGGTGGTGTTGATATGAAAGAATTAGTAGATTCATTTAACACAACCTCTTTTGCGGCAGAGAATATTGATGTTTCGGCAACATTAAACAGCGCGGGTGAGATGGTATTAAATATTCGCAATTACTCTGGTGGTGAACTGGGTATTGTTACCGCAGCAGATGGTCGTGGATTGCAGCAAAAAACCACCAACAATATCGTTGGCTCCACCGAGCAAGCACTCTCAGGTTCGCTTGCATATTCCTCCGGTAGTGGGGAAAAAATAGAGGTAACACTGGCCGCAACAACTGCGGGTGAGCTGTTCACTGGCACTTCAAGCTCTACATCTTTTGATGGTGTAAACGGCATGAAAGATGGTGATATTTTAATTAACGATGTGAGTATTGGTGCTGCAGAAACATCTGCCGATAAAGCCTCAGCTGAGTTTGCATCGGACAATACTCGGATATTATCGAGCTCCAAAGATCTTTCAGCCATTGCCGTGGCTGCCGCAATTAATAAAGTGGCCGAAGAAACAGGCGTATCGGCAACCATCAACTCAACGGAAGTGGTTGGCGGTGATGGCACTAACAATAACGCAACTTTGTTAACTCAGTTTGAAGTAGGAGATAGCGCCGAAATTTATATTAATGGCTATTCTGCGGGTACGGTTACTATGCAAGATGATGGCTCAGGCGGTATTGATACCGATCGTGCTAAATCTGATGCACTTTCCGTTATTAATTCTATTTCGGGCAAGTCAGGAGTAGTCGCAACCGATAATGGTGTGTCATTAACCATGGTGGCAGAAGATGGTCGTAATGTATCGATTGCCATTGATGATCAATCCGGTGCGGATGCGTCAATTGGGGCGCTGTTTGGATTAGATGCTGCCGTACAGGGTATAGGTGAGTCGAGCTTTGGGAATGCGCAAGCAACCGCAAACACAGGCATTAGCTCTGAAAGCGCGACTTACCAAACCACCTACGGCACCATTAGGTTGGAGTCTGCAGGTGAGTTTACATTAACATCCGGTGCTAACGGTGCTGATGAGCTGCAAGCGCTTGGTTTAACGGCAGGTAGTTATGGTGGTGCAGTAGATGGCCAGTTCCTCACAGAGATTGATATTTCAACCTTTGAAGGGGCTACATCAGCACTTACAGCCATAGATAACGCCATAGGGGCTATCGCTAGCCAAAGGGCGGTACTGGGTGCGATCCAAAACCGAATGGAATCTACGGTGAGTAACCTAGCCATAACAAGTGAGAACTTAGCGGCTGCAAACTCACGAATTCAAGATGCTGACTTCGCGGCAGAAACAGCCGAGCTGTCAAGGACTCAGGTACTGCAACAAGCGGGTATCTCGATCTTGGCGCAGGCTAACCAGGGACCTCAACAGGTACTTTCATTACTCGGATAAATTAGTAACTGACAGGAGAGAATTCACTCTCTTGTCAGCAGCGTAAGCTGGTTAACTAATTTAATGAGAGGTGTATTATGAATGATCTAAAAGTGCAGGAGACAGCAGTGAAACCTGCTGCCAGATTGCCTTCGTCATTGCCTCACACTCAAGTACCTAAAGAGGAAAAGGTACAGCCAGAAGCGGAAATATTTGTTCAAGTGGGCGGCAAGGAATTACCACCCATTGCACAAACAGTTGAAACCAAGGTTGAAGATAAAGAGGTAAAAGAGGCGGTGTCTAAATTAAATGAGTTTGTGCAAAAAACTCAGCGTAATTTAGACTTCCAAATTGATGAAGAAAGTGGCAAAACAGTCATAAAAGTCTATGACAGTATAACCGCTAAACTTGTAAGGCAGATTCCAGATGAGGCTGCCTTAGAGCTAGCAAAAAGATTAAATAGTGAAGAGCCTTCGCTATTGTTTAGCGCACAAGTTTGACAGTTGAATGAATACCGCTGTTAATTTGTTAGCCTAAATGCACATGCATAAGAACTAACAGCTTAATAGCTTAAGTTAGTTTAAATGCAAGCTAAAGTATTGCCCGATATGGTCGTTATAAACTGTATCGGGTTTTTTATTCTGTGCTGCTTAAATATGAGGGATTATATGGCACAAATATTGATTTAGTATTAATAGTGTTAACACTAATAAAGAGTGCTGGAGGGTCCCCATGGCTGCAATAGAGTCTCTTGGAATAGGTTCCGAGTTACTGACCAGTGATTTGGTTGATAGTATTATTAATGCCGATAAGGCAGCGGGTGAACTGCGCTTAAATACTCAGCAAGATATAATCGATGCTAAAATTTCGGCTTATGGTGACGTGCAAAGTAAGCTTTACGATTTTAGTGAGGCAATTGTAGCGTTATCCGACAGTGCTATTATTGGGGCCACCACCGCAACTTCATCTGACGACACTATATTAACGGCAACAGCGAATACATCCGCTCCAGCAGGAACCTATGCAGTAGACGTTCAGCGTATCGCTAAAGCGCATTCATTAGTATCTAAATCATTTACCACCGTATCAGATTCAGTGGGTACGGTAGGCTCTACTCTTACCTTCAGGTCAGGTACTACCACCTATACAGACCCAGGAGGTGCTTACGATACTTTTACTGTGAATCCCGATGCCGCCACAAAAACCATTACCCTAACCAGTGGTAATAACAGTTTAAGTGGATTAAGAGACGCCATTAATGATGCAGACTTTGGTGTGAAGGCGAGTTTGGTTAATGACGGTACCGGTTACGTTTTGCAAATGACGTCTATCGAGACTGGCGAAGACATGAGCATGGAAATTGTCACTAAAGATGAAACCGGTGCGCTGG
>MAAB01034819.1_pt1 | contig 17488 bp, 17 predicted proteins | sample 1115991 | NCBI WGS metagenome assembly MAAB01 (sample SAMN04961124, study PRJNA320927) | seawater metagenome | isolation source: sample BD02T18 sea water enriched with oil for 18 days | place: USA:Gulf of Mexico | collected 2013-07-27
GTCCCTGTCATCTTAGCAGAACCAAATTTGTTTAGCAAATTCAATGTCTTACCAATTTCAGGACTGAGTTTCGAGGCAACTAACTGGCAGTCATTTCTGCTGTTATTAGCTGCTTGTCCCTCAAGTGCGTGGCGCATATTAAGGATCTCACTGTCCCTTGTCAACTCTTTATGCGAAAAAATTTCTTTTGTATCGGAATGGGCATCGGGACATGCCACAAGAAACCAATTTTCAGCCAAATCAGGCAGGGGAGTGATCTTTTCTCCGACCCCTTCGGCCCAGCAAGCTTGCCCTTTAATAAAGACAGGTACATCTGCTCCTAGCGTTACTCCTATATCAGCGAGTTCATCTAAAGTTAAATTTAATTGCCATAATTTATTGAGTGCTAGCATCGTTGTCGCGGCATCGGAGCTGCCGCCGCCTAGGCCGCCGCCCATGGGTAATGTTTTTTCTAATAGAATGTTAGCACCGCAGGTTTTATTGATTGCTTTGGTATGAACCTGCAAGCAGCGTGCGGCTTTGATAATTAAATTATCTTCGAAATTAACGCCTTCAATCTCTGGAGAGAGTTTGAGCTCATCATCCTTGCGAGTTTGATAGCTAAGCTGATCGCCATGATCTAAGAATTGAAAGATGGTTTGCAGTTCATGGTACCCATCAGGGCGGCGGCCGGTAATGTGGAGCATTAGATTTAATTTTGCTGGGGCAGGTATTTTTAGCCATGAATCATTCGTATTAATCATGAATAGACCACTCTTTAATCGCAAAAATAAATTTGAAACCATGCCCTATCATTTTAATTCGTCCTGGTAACCAAGTGCCTCCCTGGCGCTGGTAGCGCGAGAACTCAACTTTCCAATCGTGCTGCTGCAGGCTTTCTAATAAGCCCAAAGTATCGCGTACTTCGGTAAACGTTGAATTTGGGCTGGCTTGACCTTTAACCCAATAGCGAAGATTTAAAACTGGAAATTGCCAACCTAAATACCTAGCCATTAAATATTCGGCAGAAGGTGCGTTAACGGGTTCTTGGTTAGGCAGAGTCAGTGTAGCTTGACTGCTATTACCGACAAGACGGCTAGAGCCTTGGCCAAAAGGACCTGATAAAAACAGATCAAAGCTTTCTTTATCTTGCTGCCAGGTTAAATAGCCTGTTACCGCATCGCTGGGGCTGACTACGGATAGCTTGCCGCGCACTTGCCATTGTTGGATTTTATTGAGTTGTTGCTGTAACTGTTGGCTATCTTGCTGCAGGTTAAAAATACTACAACTGGATAGGCTCATGCTAATGAAAAGCACGAGTCCATAATATGAGACTTTCATTTATTGAGGGTTTTCACTCTGGAATAGATTGTAAATCTGGATCTAGATTAAATCGAATTAAGGTATCTCTTATAATAGGGCTATCAGGATTTTGTTCCAAGCCCTGTTGCCAAACATTCTTAGCTTCATCTGCGCGCTCTAGTTTCCATAGAACTTCTCCTAAATGTGCTGCAACTTCATGATCAGGAAAATCATTAAAAGCTCTTTGTAATAATTCTAAGGCTTGGTGTAAATTACCCTGTCGATAATATACCCAGCCTAAACTATCAATGATGGCTGGATTGTTAGGAGCAATGATCAAGGCTTGCTGAATTAAACCAAGGGCTTCATCAATACGATCAGTTTTATCTGCAAGAGTATACCCAAGGGCATTAATAGCTTCTGCATTATCGGGAGTTAAGCTAATAATATGACGTAAATCGGTTTCTAGCTGTTGAATGTCCCCCAGTTTCTCTGCTAACAAGCCTCTGCTATAAAGCAGCTTGGTATCATCGGGTGACTTTATTATGGCAGAGTTAACCAATTGATAGGCTTCGTCAGTCTGGTCGTGCTTAATTAATAGCTCTACTTCTAGCTGTAAGAGTTCAATGTCGTGCGCAGGGAATTCATTACGCTTGAGGGTGAGGTAGTCACGTGCTGCATTGATATCTTCTCGTTCTATTAATATTTGTGAAGCTTTAAGCTGAGCAGGCAAAAACTGACGTCCTTGCTGAACCGCTTGAAAGTTTCGTAATGCACGTGCGGAGTCTTGCTGCTTTTCGGCAATGCGCCCCAGGTAGAAATAGGCTTCATTGGCTATATTATCCTGCAGTGTCAGTGGGCTTAATACGGCAATAGCTTGATCATATTCATCCAGCTCCATATGCAATAAGCCTAGGGATAGATGGATTGAATAATCGTTTGTAAATAGTTGAGCTAAGTATTGAAAAGCCGCCCGAGCTTCGCTGAATCGTTTGAGATCAATAAGGATGCGGGCACGTAATACGCCGATGCCTTTATGCTTTGGTAGGCTGTCGTGTAAGTCATCTAATAAAACGAGTGCTTCTTCTGCATACTGTAATTTATGTAAAACCCTAGCTTTGGTCAGTGCAGCCGCAGTGTACTCTTCACTTAATAACAATGCTTGAGTAAGAGCAATTAACGCGGCAGGATAGTCTTCAAGTTGAAGTAATAATGTGCCTTGAGCCATCCATAACTGAGCGTAGTCTTTATGTTTTTGCGTCAGTCGTTCAAATTGCTGTAATAAATTGATTTTCTCGATATGGCTTAATTGCTGCGCATTTAACGCAAGGTAGTCAAACTGGCTGGATCCTGCCAATTCCAAGACCGATTCCATATGATCTAGGGCTGAGGAGAAATCACCGGTTTTCATAAGCGCGTGAGCTAAAATTTGGTGCGCTTTAGCTTCAAGAGGCGCGTTGGCGACCCAAAGTTTTGAAGCTTCTAATGTATACTGATTTGACCCTAAATATTGGGCAATGCGAGTGGCTCGCTCAGCAATAGCTGGGTCTTGAGTTTTACGCGCTTGATCTAGGTAGTTGGCAAGGGATACATCGAACTGTTGGCGTTGGCCAGCAACTTCGGCAACTAATAATGAATATAACGTAGAGGCAGGGAAAGGCGCGTAATTGTCAGGCTCATTAGAGCTTATTATCTTGCTTTTACCTATTTCAATATGAGCTGATTGAGGCTCTGCGATCTGATGTGAATTGGCCGAGTTATTGCTCATAGGCAGAAAGGAGCAGCCCGCAATTAAACTATTGGCAATTAATAAGCTAGCAATCCGTAATAACATAACCATCTTTATCCATTCATTCCTGTCAACAGCATACTCTGAAAATTAACTAAAAGTCAGCGCTAAGTCTTTATTATGGGCGAAATAGTAGTAGACAGGGCAATGTGGAAAAGATTTCATGATTATTTCCCGTTATACTGTTCAGCTTTCATTGATGCATCATTATATAAAAGGTCAGATCTAATTTCAGATGGGAATCATAGCGCTTGGTATTAATCACAAAACAGCCCCTGTGGCAGTCCGTGAAAAGGTTTCATTTGATCCAGCAACCATGCCGGATGTTCTCCAGCAAGTGCTGCAAACATTAGCGCCCGTTACTGAAGTATCAATTCTATCCACCTGTAACCGTACTGAAATCTATTGTTCTTATATAGATGAGGGTGACGAAGCTGATAAGCAGACAGGGCAAGCCTTACTTTCTTGGCTTAGTGCTCATCACGATGTTGATGAGCAAGTTTTAAACGACTCATCTTATATTCATCATGATACGGATGCTGTTCAGCATATGATGCGGGTTGCTAGTGGCTTAGACTCATTGGTACTCGGTGAACCTCAAATTTTAGGTCAATTCAAATCTGCTTTTGCTGTTTCTCAGCAAGCGGGAACGACGGGCAGTGAGCTTGGGCGTTTATTTCGCCAAACCTTCACGGTTGCCAAAGATGTTCGTACGAATACCGCCATTGGTCAAAACCCTGTCTCAGTGGCTTTTGCTGCGGTTAGCATGGCAAAGCATATTTTTAGCGATTTTAGTAAAAGTACGGCATTACTGATAGGTGCTGGTGAAACCATTGACTTGGTGGCTCGGCATTTAAAAGATGCGGGTATTAAGCAAATTATTGTGGCCAACCGAACATTGGCGCGAGCGCAAAAGCTGGCTGAGCAGTTTCATGCCGAAGCCGTATTATTGGAAGATATTGCACAAGAACTTCCTCGGGCTGACATTGTTATCTCATCAACCGCCAGTCCACTGCCGATTTTAGGCAAAGGCACAGTAGAACGAGCGCTGAAGAAACGCCGTCACGCGCCTATGTTTATGGTGGATATTGCTGTTCCGCGAGATATTGAAGAAGAAGTTGGCGACCTTAATGACGTCTTTCTTTATACCGTTGATGATTTAAAAGACATCATTGAAGAGAATGTAAAGTCTCGCCAAGATGCCGCTAAACACGCAGAACAGTTGATTATTTCAGGTGTTGAGCGTTTTATGCGAGAATTGCGCTCATTAGATGTGGTTTCAACAGTGACGGCATTACGCAGCCAAGTTGAAAACCTAAGAGATGAATGTCTCGTTAAAGCACGTAAGCAGCTTGCAAACGGCGATGACCCTAGCAAAGTACTGCAGCAGTTTGCTCATACCTATACTAATAAAATACTACACACTCCGACCAAGCAAATGCGTAAAGCAGGGGCCGAAGGCCAGCTTGAAGTGATGGACTGGGTACAAGAATTATTTCAGCTCTCAAGTGATACTGAAAACAGTGCAACTGAGAACAAAGAGAAGAATAAAACAGAATGAAAGAATCATTAGTTCATAAATTACAGCATCTAAGTGAGCGTTACGAAGAGATTGGTCACTTATTAGGTGATAATGAAATTATCTCAGATCAGAAGAAATTCCGTAATTTATCCAAAGAATATGCCGAGCTAGAGCCGGTTGTTCAGGCTTATGAAGCGTTTACCGAAGCGGAAGGTGATTTTTCTGAAGCTGAGCTGCTATTAAAAGACGAAGACCCTGAAATGCGTGAAATGGGTCAAGAAGAATACAAGTCAGCTAAAGCAACGCTAGAAACATTAGAAGCTGAATTACAAGTATTGTTATTGCCGAAAGATCCTAACGATGGCCGTAACGTAATTCTAGAAATTCGCGCTGGTACCGGTGGTGATGAAGCGGCTATTTTTTCCGGTGATTTATATCGCATGTATTCTCGCTATGCCGAGACACAAGGTTTCCGTGTTGAAATATTGAATACCAATACCGGCGATCACGGCGGTTATAAAGAAATTATTGCCCGCATTTCAGGCACGGATGTGTATTCACAGCTGAAGTTCGAATCCGGTGCTCACCGAGTTCAGCGTGTGCCAGAAACAGAATCTCAAGGCCGTGTTCATACCTCAGCTTGTACGGTTGTGGTTATGCCAGAAGTTGAAGGCGAAGACGCTATCGAAATTAAGAAAGCGGATTTACGCGTTGATACGTTCCGCGCCTCGGGCTCGGGTGGCCAGCACGTTAACAAAACCGATTCGGCCATTCGCTTAACGCACTTGCCAACGGGCTTTGTGGTCGAATGCCAAGACGAGCGTTCTCAGCATAAAAACCGTGCGAAGGCGATGACGGTTCTGGCAAGTCGAATCAATGATGCGGTTTTGCAAAAGCAGCAAGCTGAGCAAGCCGCTGAACGTAAAAGCCTAGTAGGCAGTGGAGATCGCTCAGAACGTATTCGTACTTATAACTACCCGCAAGGTCGTGTTACCGATCATAGAATCAACCTGACTTTATACAAACTGGACGAAGTGATGCAGGGTGATTTGGGATCTGTGGTAAAGCCTCTGATTACCGAGCATCAAACAGAGCAGTTAACGACATTGGGTAGCCAAGAATAATTCAATATGGACGCTTTAATGCTTGAGCCATGGATGATTTCTTTGTTCTTTATTTTACTGTTGTTAGGTTGCTGTTACGGCTGCCTAGCAATAGGAAAAGAGATGGGGCAAAAACTAGGTATTAAGCTCGGCGAGCAGAAACTGCTGGTGGAAAACGCTCTATTAAAACAGAAGCTTCAAAACCAGCAACAGCAACAAAACCAACAGCAGCAGTACAATCAAGAGCTACATAAACAACAATACAAGCAGCAACAGCAAGCCTTTGAAAATCTCTCGAATAAAATATTTAACGAAAAACAGCAGCAAAACAAGCAAGGCCTTGATGCCATATTGCATCCGTTTAAAGATCAACTAGAAGGGCTCAGAAAAAAAGTTGAAGATGTTCATCTGCATGATGCCAAAGACCGCGCGGTATTAAAAACTCAAATTAGTGAATTGCACCGACTTAATCAAAATATCACCGCAGAAGCCAGTGCATTGAGCAAAGCCTTGCGTGGAGATAAGAAAACTCAAGGTCACTGGGGTGAGCTGGTATTAGAGACCGTGCTTGAGCGTTCTGGTTTACGCCTAGGTGAAGAATATGTGCGAGAACAGAATCATAAAACCGATGATGGGCAAAACTATCGACCTGATGTAATTATTAATTTGCCGGATGATAAGCACATTATTGTTGATGCGAAAGTATCGCTGAACGCCTATAACGATTATGTGAATACCGATGATGAACTTTCGCAAGCTCAATTTTTAAAACAACATATCGACGCTATTCGTAATCATATAAAAAGTTTGTCGGCGAAAGCCTATCAGCAATTACCTTCACTGCACTCCCCTGATTTTGTCTTTATGTTTATGCCGATTGAACCGGCTTTTTTAGCAGCCTTTCAGCACGATGAAAAACTCTTTATGGACGCTTTTGATCAGCGCATTGTTGTCGAGAAAATGGATAAACTTGGCAGCCAACTCAATAGCGCTCAAAAGACGTATGACGAAACTTACAGCTCATTAGCTCAAGGGCGAGGCAACCTAGTGAATACGGCCAATCAATTTGTCGAGCTCGGTGTACGGATAAAAAAGAAAATCCCTCAAGGAAGAAAGGAAAGTAGTCATGAAGCGTCGTGAGTTTTTATCGCTTACCTTGTTATCTAGTTTGGTATTACAAGTACCTAATGCCAGTGCAGAAATAGTACCTCTAGATATTACTAGCCAAAGCCTTGATCTTAAAAAGTTAATTCTGTTCTTACGCTCTTTATCGTTAGAAAGTTTAGTCACAGAAGGTGAGTGGAATCTGGCTCAAATATTTAATCATACGGCACAAAGTATTGAATATTCCATTGACGGCTACCCGCAGCATAAACCTGCATTTTTTAAAGAAACCATCGGGCCGTTAGCTTTTAAGGCTTTCTCTGCCTGGGGGAAAATGACTCATGGTTTGGCAGAAAATATTCCTGGAGCACCGTTGGTTTTATCCGAGCAGCAAGTTCAATCGGCACTCGCCAGATTAGAACAAGCCATTATTAAATTTGATCAGTATCAAGGCGCTTTTCAGCCTCACTTTGCTTATGGTGTTTTGAACAAGCAAGAATATGCGTTAGCGCATGTGCTACATCTTAATAATCATTTTGAGGAAATTCGTCTTGTCCAGACTGCGTGATTTAAAGGGCTTTGGGCCAAAAAGCGAAGAAATACTCGCTGAAGTCGGCATTGAGTCGGTAGAGCAGTTTATGCAGGTCGATGCCTTTAAGTTATACGCTGATTTAAAAAAGACGGTGAAAGGCACAGGCTTGAATTCAATCTATGCGATTCTGGGTGCTCAGCAAGATGTTCATTGGCAAGAAGTCGCTCGTACGCAAAAGTACGAAATATTATTACGCTTAGATGATATGGGCTTAGCACCAGCGGCTCCTAGTAAGAAAAAAATCAGCAGCGGTTAAATAGTCAGACACAAGAAATAGCCAGTCGTTACCCCTATGCGTTAGAATAGAGTCATCAAATAGAAGCATTCAAATACTCACTCAATTTCATACGATACCCAGCATGACAGATAAGCCTTCCAGCCTAAATAACAGTGATTCATTAAGCGCAGCGGATGACATATTCGCCAACAGCTCGGGTATTGAAGTCGCCGGTCAGTTTACCTTTGATAGCGCTGTTGCTCGTGTTTTCCCAGATATGATTAAGCGCTCGGTGCCGGGTTATGCCGAAACGGTCGCTATGTCGGGAGTGATTGCGGGTGAATATGCCCGTGATAATACCAACCTGTACGATTTAGGCTGCTCATTAGGTGCGGTGACTTTGGCGATGCGTCATGGGGTTAAGGTTGAGAACTGTAAGATTATTGGCATCGATAACTCCAGCGCCATGATTGAGCAAGCGGGGCACTATTTGGCCCTGGATGAGGGCTCGGTCGAGGTCGAATTAATGTGCGCTGATATTACTTCTCAGTCGATCGAAAATGCTTCGGTCGTTGCATTAAATTATGTGTTGCAGTTCATTGCGCAAGATCAGCGCTTGGGTCTATTAACGCACATTGTTAAGGGGCTAAATCCGGGCGGCGCTTTGATTCTATCGGAGAAAATTTGTTTCGATGATGATGAACAACCACTACAAGATAAGCTGCATTTAGATTTTAAACGAGCTAATGGCTACAGTGAATTAGAGATCGCACAAAAACGCAGTGCGATTGAAAATGTTCTTATTCCAGAAACCGAAAGTGCTCATGTTGCACGTTTAAAAGAAGCAGGATTTAGTCGTGTGATTCGTTGGTATCAGTGCTTTAACTTCGTTTCATACCTTGCGATAAAATAGATTCAGAACCATCAGTCAATTTTTAAATAATTATTTAACAAATAGAATTCCAATATGAACGTAGATGTATTTTCTTGGTTTGATGATATTCAAGCTGCTATGGAACAAGAAGGCAGCTTATTAAAACCTTGGGCAGAAATTTTGCCACAACAGCTTAATGACATTTTTAATGAGAAAGTTCATGGTGATCAGCAGCGTTGGTTAGATGCATTAGAAAGCTTACCTGCGGTTGACGATATTGTAATAGATTTAAAACAAGATCGAATTAAGCTCGCGAGTAATAGAAACGTCGATGAAAGTGCGGATTCTGCAATTAACGGCGAAATAAAGTCGGGTTTACAGCAGTTAAGTCCTTGGCGTAAAGGGCCGTTTCAATTCTTCGATACACATGTCGATACCGAATGGCGTAGTGATTGGAAATGGCAGCGCATTGCCGCGCATCTAGCGCCATTAGAAGGGCGAACTATTTTAGATGTCGGTTGTGGCTCAGGTTATCACATGTGGCGGATGCTGGGTGCTGGCGCTCATCGTGTGGTTGGCGTTGACCCTTCACGTTTATTTCTCGCACAGTTCCAAGCATTCAAACAATATGCGCAGCTTGGTCAAAAACAGTCTGGACAAGAGCAGCCGTTGAATATCGATTTATTGCCTTTGCGAATGGAAGACGTGCCTAGGCCTTTAAAAGCCTTTGATACGACCTTTTCTATGGGCGTCTTATATCATAGAAAATCGCCGATCGATCATTTGGCAGAGCTGAAAGATACTCTTAAACCCGGTGGCCAATTAGTATTAGAAACGCTAGTGATTGAAGGTGAGCTAGGAGAGGTATTGATGCCAGAAGATCGCTACGCGCAAATGCGTAATGTCTGGTTCTTACCGAGTAGCGATACCCTCTTACTCTGGGCAAGGCGAGCGGGATTTAAAAACCCTAGAATCGTAGAGAAAAATGTCACCAGTCTAGACGAGCAGCGTTCGACCGATTGGATGCCGTATCAATCATTAACTGACTTTTTAGATGCTGATGATAAGACTAAAACAATAGAAGGCTATCCTGCACCGTTACGCGCAACACTGATCGCCGAAGCCTGATTGATTAGATTGTACTGCTTAAGTGATTCATTTTCTGTCAAATTGTTCGAATCTGTCATTACTGTCTATACTGAAGTAACTAGATCAATATTTCAGTATTATCGATAAGGGCAGAGAGTCGTTTATGTCAGATGTTGAGCAGTTAAGTGATGAGCAGCGTATTAGTCTTCTTGAAGGCAAGGTGGGTAAAAATCGTACGGTGATTACAGTCGTAGCGTTAACCATGTTGGTGATTCTATCGGTTTCTTTTACCGTCTTGATTCTTAAGCTACTTCGGGTTGATGAACCGGGTGTATCAGGTGCGAGCTTTCAAGAGCAGGTGGAGATAATTCAGGCACTTCGCTTAGACTTAGAAGAGCAAAAAATCACGATTGCATCTTTATCGCTCAATTATCAGGAAAGCCAAGCGGCAACGTTTAAGAAAACCTTAATCGAACAAGAGCAAAGCTATCAAGAATTTTTGTCAGCGTTGAAATTGGGTATGTATGATCTGGCTAAAATGGTACAGGGGTCGCGTACTTGGTTAGATGTCTATAACGATAAGCTTAATAGCGTTAAAAATATGAGCGAATTACGAGAGAAAAACCTTAAGCGTTTGGAGTAGCAGCGGGCATGTAACTTACTCTATCCAAATTTCACGAACAGGTTCTCCAAAATCATCATAGATGATCTTCTTTCTAGGCCGACTGATTTTGGCTGGAGAGGTGTTATTGGCTGGTTTCTTCCGGTCGTCAACCGCTTTTAGCTCCTCTAAAAGTGGTGTTCTTTGTTGTTTACCCTGCTCAAAACCGCTACTGCGATCGTCTATTCTGCCATTTATTAAACCACTTTCGCCACGCAGAAATTCACGCACTTCTCCGCCTTTGTTAAGGTATTTATCAACCTCACTGTTCATCTGTTGGCGGATTTCACGCTTAGTCGGGCGTTTATTCATGGATAGTAATCATAGGTACGTCTGCTTTTAGCTTTTAATTATTAATGGTGAAAGTATAGGCGGCAAAACTCACTCTACCACTTGAAGCCTAATCTTGTTAGTTTAACGTCTATTAATCCATTGATTTAATGCGGGAATTTCAGATGAAAGAATACCTTTTTAGCTCATATACTGTGCGCAATGTTGTTTTGATTGCTGTAAGCGCGTTAATGATGACTGCCTGCACAGAAGAGGTCATGAATAAGTGGTCACGCCAAGCAGATAATATTTTGGGAGAAGATCTAAAGGTATCGTATGTTGATGGTGGCCAGGTGGTTAAAACGTGGACCGTTAAAGACGGTAAAATAACGACAGGCCGTGATGATCAAGGGCGAGCGATTGGTTATTACTATTTTTGGAGTGTTGAAACGGGTTATGTTCAAATTCCAATTGAACGAACCTTGATTGAAGAGATCAAAAAGTAACGACTACTCAATAGATACGTAGGCATTTGATAATAATAAAAGACAAAGCATGAAAGAAACTCTAAAGAAAAAAATTCAGCCTTATGCAGCACGATTGATCTCAAGTAATGATGTGTTGAAATATAAACGCGGATTACAAGAGGTGCAGCGCAAATTACTTGGGCGCTCGCACAATATTGAAATTTATTTACGCATCAATGATCCCTATAGCTACCTATTGGTTCAAGTCTTAGCTGATCTTGAGCTGCGCTTTGATGTGCATATGGAATTTCGAACCATCTTAAATCTTCAGCAAGATATGTATCCTGAAGCTGAGATGTGGCATGACAATGGATTTCTAGATGCAACTCATCTAGCTGATTTGTACCAGTTGGAGTGGCCTAGTGAAGCGCCAAATAAAGCCACTAATGATATTTCTAAGCAGAATAACAAAAGTAGCCGGTTGTTATTGGCGTTGGAAGATCAAGGAAGAGAGAAAAAATTCTATGATTGGGCTGCGGTTGAGTCTGTATTTAAACAGTATTGGTTTCAACAGCCTTCTAGCGCTTTAGCTCAGGGTTTAATAACTGACGGTAAGTTCAGTGATAATGAGCTGGATGAGGCTGCTTACGAGCAGCAGCTATTGGCTAATGAAAAAATACTTGCTGAAGAAGGGCATTACATGAGCGCAATGCTCAAGTATGCAGGAGAGTGGTATTGGGGAGTTGATCGTTTAGATCATTTAGAAAAGCGTTTATTGCAGCTGGGCTTAGGTCAAGATACCGAAGTGCAATTCGATAAAACCTATAGCAATTTTTGCAAAACGAAAGCTTTGCTTACGCCACACCAATGCCTTAAAAAGTTAACGCTTTATTTTTCAATTCGAAGCCCATATTCCCACCTGGGTTTACAGCAAGCAATCACATTGGCCAAGCACTATCAGTTACCCCTAGAAGTTAAGCCTGTACTGCCAATGATCATGCGGGGTTTATCGGTACCTGAAACTAAGAAGATGTATATTTTTCATGATACCAAGCGTGAAGCAGAAAAATTAAAGATTGAGTATGGTTTTGTCGCCGATCCTCTGGGAGAGGGTGTTAATCGTTGTTATTCACTATTCCAATATGCTAAATCGCTTGGGAAAGAAACGAACTATTTACTGAATTATGCTGAAGCCGTTAATGCGCAAGGTATTCATTCTGATACCGATGCTGGGCTAAAAAAAATTGTTGAGCGATCAGGCCTAGATTGGGAGCATGTTAAACAGCTACTACAACAAGAGGGCCGTGATCAGCAATGGCAAATCTGGGCTGAACAGAATAGGAAAGAGATGGTGGAATTAGGCTCTTGGGGCGTACCAACATTCCAATACGATGAGTTAGTTTTGTGGGGGCAGGATCGAGCAGGTTTAATTGAGCGAAAGATTTTGCAGGATTTGAATAAATCTTGAGCATTAAACTAACTTTCTGTTCAATAAACAAACAACTGATCCCAAAGCAAGTCACTAATTGCGCCAAAAAGCAGATTCATTAAGGAATCTGCCTTTGTTTTAACAATCTGACATAAAACTCCATTACACTTTGCCTCGCATTCAGTAGAATGCTTGGCTAATTGTTTAAAAATAATTAAAAGAGATAATTTTGAAGGTACTTTTGTCCGCCATATGGTCCTCTAAGTGGTATTTGTTGATTGGGCTATTCAGCTTTACCGTGTTTCTGGGTCTTACTGCCCCTTTAGAATATGTATGGTCTAAGGCTCAACCTCACTTGGGACGCTTGCCTGTTCAGATTGAATTGGTCAGTGGTACTCTCTGGCAAGGGAAAGCTCGCATCAATATCCCTAACGTGGGTAAAGTTACCGGGCTCTGGGATATTCAGCTGAGTGAACTGTTCACCGGAAAACTTGCTGCGAACGTCGAAATTTCAGGCGATGAACTTAAATTCAAGGGACTCGTGCGTGGTAATGCTGATCAAGTTGAAATGATAGATAGTGAGGCATTTATGTCTTCACGTTATTTGGCCTCTCTATTACGTCAAGGAAAGTCATCATTAACGGGAGAGTTTGAAGTAAATAAATTTAATGCTATTTTCTCACTTAAAGATAAGCAGATTGTAACGGCTGACGGGCGAGTATTATTTAATGGCGGTGATGTAAGCTTCCCTATTGATGGTAAAAGGATAAATGCTACCTTGCCGATTCTAGTTGGCCTCATTAGTAAGCCTAGTGAAAATGTAGAATTAGAGATTACGAATACCGATGGCCAAAAGATAGGCAGTGGATATATTCAGCCGGATGGTTGGAGTGGTATTGCTATTCGACGTCGATTCTTGGATATATTAGGACAGAAATGGCCTGCTGATGTAGATGAAGAAACCGTGATTTTTGAAGTTTCACAGAAATTACTGTGAAACTAATAGTAAACAGACATAACGTGACAGATAGACATGTTAGGAAGAGAGCATTTGTTGGAGGTGAAGAGTGACTGAACAAGCAATCGTTATTTTGCCTTGGCAGAAAGTGAGCCTCGTGCTCGGAAAACTGGTATTTACAGTATTAATCGCGAGCCAGTTAGCTATTTTTACGTGGATGATATTATCGCCAAAAACCTTAGTATTATCAGAGCCGAGCAGAGCTAAAGGCGCTGCAGTTGTGGCACAAAATAGTAGTATTGCCGACTTACATATTTTCGGTGATGCTGCAGTTGAGCTGGTTGAAGTACCTAAAGAAGTTAATGCCCCGAAAACACGATTACGTTTAGAGCTATTGGGTGTTATGGCGGCGAGTAAGACTGAAAATTCCAGCGCGATTATTGCACCTAAAGGTGGAGCTGGTGAGAATTACCGAGTAGGCGATGTTGTTCAGGGGCGTACCAAACTGGCTGCGGTTCATCAAGATAAAGTAATCTTGGATAGTAACGGAAAACTAGAAACGTTGAAGTTTGATTTATCCCGTAAGCAAGGTATTCAAAAATCGGCTAGGCCGACGCGAGCTCAAAGAAAAGCGCAATCGGGTGGCACCTTAAAAGACCGTTTTAAGAAAGTTCGTAATGCATCAGATGCTGTGGCCTTGTTACGAGATGAAGTATCAAATAATCCGGCTGGCGCATTAAAGCAGCTTGGATTAGAAACGTCTGCAAATGGCTCGGGCTATAAAGTTTCAAATTCTGGTTCCATGCTGACTCAATTAGGTTTGCAGCCAGGAGATATTATTTTATCTGTCAATGGACAGACATTGGGCAATTTAGATGATGACCAAATGCTATTAGAACAAGTAACTAATAGCGGTCAGGCACGCTTGGAAATTCAGCGTGGCAATCGTCGTTTTGTCGTTAACCATACTATTAAATAAGGACTTAAGTGGTGTTGAAACGTTTTTGTAAAATTACACTTTTGGCTATGTCTATTGCCATTAGTATGCCTGTATTGATTGTTCATGCAGAAGACCAGAATTGGCAAGTGAACCTTAAGGATGCCAATATTTCGGCCTTTATTGGTCAGATTGCTGATATCACTGGAAAGAGCTTTGTTATCGATCCAAGAGTGAAGGGTAAGGTAACGGTTCTTTCTACGGAAACGATGAATACCGAAGCCGTTTATGAGCTGTTCTTGTCGGTACTAAAAGTTCACGGTTATGCTGCGGTGCCTGCGGGCGACGTGATCATGGTGGTGCAACAAAATTCGGTTAAGCAGCAAGGCCGAGATTTAGAAACTAAATTTAAGAAGCAAAGCCAAGAGATGGTCACAAAAGTGATCACGATTAAAAATACTCCGGCGTTGGATCTAGTTCCTATATTGCGTCCGTTGGTGGCTAAATATGGGCACTTAGCAGGGGTGAAATCCGCCAATGCATTAATCATTTCTGATCATGCATCGAATATTACTCGTATAGAACAAATTATTGAGCGGCTTGATAAGTCAGGAAGTGAAGAACTTGAAGTTATTCAGTTAAAAGAAGCTTGGGTTGGTAATGTTGTGACCATGCTGCAAAGCCTGGACCCAACTAAGGTTGCTCAAGGTAAGGGATCTCGGAGCGGTGGTACTGGCAGTATTCGAGTCGTTGCGGATGAGCGTAGTAACCGTTTAATTATTAAAGGTGAAAAAACATCCCGCGAGCGTATTCGTAAATTAATTGAACAACTTGATAAACCTTCTTATTTCTCAGGCAGTGCAAAAGTAATTCGCTTAAAATATGCCGATGCGAAGAAGTTAGCTGAGTTATTGAAAGGCGTTATGTCGGAATCTGATTCTGGCGGAAAAGATGCGAATAAGGCTAAGGGCAAAGCAAGCATACACGCAGATGAAGAATTAAACGCTCTTGTTATTCGAGCAGAGCCTTCGATCTTAAAAGAGATCGCTGAAATAATACATGAGCTTGATGTAAGGCGTGCTCAGGTATTAATTGAATCTGCGATTGTTGAAGTAACCGGTGATGTTACTGATTCATTAGGTTTTCAATGGGCTGTTGGTGATACGGATAACCCGGTTGCGGGAACTAATTTTGGCAATGCAGGACAGTCGTTATCATCGATTGCAACAGGCATTGCAGCAGGAACACCGACTTTGGGTAATGGCTTAACCTTAGGCGGATTTAAAGAAACCAATGGTCAGGTTGATTTTGGCGTAATCATTCAAGCATTAGAAAGTCAGAGTAATACCAACTTGCTATCGACTCCAAGTATCATGACGCTAGATAACCAAGAAGCTGAAATCATTGTTGGTCAGAACGTTCCTTTCTTAACCGGCTCTACTTCATCCAGCGCGAACAGTAATCCATTCACTACTATCTCGCGTGAAGATATTGGTGTGACTTTAAAAATTAAGCCGCATATTCATGAAGGTAATGAATTACGCTTAGAAGTTGAAGTCAGCGCAGAATCTGTAGCCAATACTACCGTTCAAGGGCAAGCGGATTTGATTACCAATAAGCGTTCATTGAAAACAATGATTTTAGCCGCTGATAAAGAGACTATTGTATTAGGTGGATTGATCAGTGATGACATTACAGAAACAGAAAGTAAGGTTCCAATCTTAGGTGACATCCCATTATTAGGCTGGTTATTTAAAAGTAAGAGTACAAAGCATGTAAAGCGTAATCTAATGGTTTTCTTACGACCAACGATTGTTTTAAATAAGCAGAAAGCAGTGGAATTAACTCATGATAAATATAATGGCATTTGGGAATTCGAAATGTCAGGCGACGTAGACGTGGATTCTGTTGATCAGCGTATGAATCGTTTATTTAAAGGCGTTCAGCAAGGTAACTAAGTTTATTTTTAACCAAGTTACATGAGTACGTGTTAAATAGAACATTCTTTATATGAAAAATGGCCAGCTTTGCTGGCCTTTTTTATGTCTGCGTTTCTGTGTAGAGAGGGTCTAAATAATTAAAGCACCTGAATGCCTTGCTGTTCTAATAAGTCGACTAGAGCAATGAGAGGCAAGCCGATGAGGCTATTAGGATCTCTGCCTTCTAAAGCTTTAAATAATCGAATGCCTAAACCTTCAGATTTAAAGCTACCCGCACAACCCAAAGGTTTCTCTTGTTCAATATAACGTTCAATCTGCGCTTGAGTTAACTCTCTAAAATGAACAATAAAAGGTTCGACCAAACTAGAGTGCTGGTCAGTTTTACTGTTGTAAACACAGAGCCCAGTTAAAAAAGTGACAGATTGTCCGCTGGCTTGGCTAAGTTGTTTAATTGCATTTTCAACTGTATGAGGTTTTCCCAAGACCGTATATTTCGCTTCTTGTTTTAAAACCGCGCATTGGTCACTACCAATGATTAGGTGATTAGGATATTCGGCGGCTAATGCTTTGGCTTTCTCAACCGCGAGACGCTGCACATAATCTTCTGGCTTTTCGTTCTTCTGTATCGACTCATCAATATCAGGACTAGCGCACTCAAAAGGCAGCTGTAACTTTTCTAATAGCTGCTTGCGGTAAGGTGAGCTTGAGGCCAATAAAATGGGTAACGACATAATGTAGTAGCCTAATAGAAAGGAATAACAACGTATTTCAGAACGAAACAAAAAGACAAAAAAAAGGAGCCGAAGCTCCTTTTTTTATTTAGTTACTAAGAATAGTAACTAATCACTTACGCTAGGTTAGCGTTAGCGAATTCCCAGTTAACCAAAGCCCAGAAAGCTTTTAGGTAATCAGGACGTACATTGCGGTAATCAATGTAATAAGCGTGTTCCCACAAATCAACAGTAATAAGCGGTGTAATACCTTCTTCTGTGATTGGAGTACCAGCGTTAGAAGTATTAACGATGTCTAAAGAACCGTCAGCTAATTGTACTAACCAAGTCCAGCTAGCGCCGAAGTTGTTAACAGCTTTGTCGTTCAATTTTTCTTTAAGCGCTTCGAAAGAGCCGAAAGAAGCATTGATTGCATCAGCAATCTTGCCAGTTGGCTCGCCGCCGCCGTTAGGGCTTAAGCTATTCCAGTAGAACGTATGGTTCCAGATTTGTGCAGCGTTATTGAAAACAGGGCCAGTAGAAGA
>MAAB01007464.1_pt1 | contig 17469 bp, 18 predicted proteins | sample 1115991 | NCBI WGS metagenome assembly MAAB01 (sample SAMN04961124, study PRJNA320927) | seawater metagenome | isolation source: sample BD02T18 sea water enriched with oil for 18 days | place: USA:Gulf of Mexico | collected 2013-07-27
GAGCAAGCTTCAGGGCTGACTTTAGCGTGTTTATGCCAACCTAAATCAGCTTTAAGCTTAACTTGTGCTGCAGGTTAAGCCTGCACTCTAGGTAGTCTGTCCAGCAACAGGTATAATAGAGGGAGTTACCTTACTTATTCCTACAGAATCCCTGTAGCTGGACACCCGCATGAACGATAAATCTAATTACCAAAACAATCCGCTACATGGCATCGGCTTAGGCAAGCTGATCACGATACTCTCTGACCATTATGGCTTTGAGATCTTATACGCTTACTTAAATATTAACTGCTTCAATGCCAACCCAAGTATTGAGTCGAGCGAAAAGTTCCTCAAGAAAACAGATTGGGCACGCGAAAAGGTAGAAGGCTTTTACCTATACGAATATAAGAGCTTGCCACGTGCTTCTACCAAGGAGTTCGAATTACCACCCAGAGACCGAACTATCCCTCTAGATCAACTTACTGGCGAGCCAAAAGAGTTAAGCTTAGAAGATGCCGAACAGTTACGTATAAAGCGTGCCAAGAAGGCCGCAGAACACGGTAACGGTATTGGCTATCGTGGTGGCAAGAAGTTCGGCGGCGAAAAGGATCGTAGCAAGACGACACCTTATAGAACGAAGAAACCTGCAGCTCGTGGGCAATCCAATAGCTCTTCAAGCAGCCCTTATGGTGGCTCTGCTCATACAAGCGGATCTAATAGCGGTTCTTCTCAAGGCGGAGAGCAAAAGACAGCCAAGCCTTTTGGTGGCAATTCTTACTCAAGCTCATTTGATAAGAAAGATGCCAATCAAGACTCTTCTAGCAAGAAGCCATCAAGTGGCAGTTCTGACCCTTGGGGCAAGCATAAAGAAGATTAAATTAGAGTGACCAAAAAGCGCAATTTTGGTTATAATTGCGCCAATTTTTAAGCACCACCCATTTATAGATAATGTATACAGGTAATCGAATGGCTTTTTTTGATTTAGAAACTCCAGAAAACAACGAAACAAACAACCTAGTATGGTTAGGTCACCTTAGCCCAGACAGCGATACTATTGGTTCAGCTATTGGCGCAGCCGAGTTATTTGGTGGTGAGCCACGTCGTGCCGGTGAATTGAACAAAGAAACAGCGTTTGTTGTAGATTACTGCGGCGTTGAAGTACCAAAGATGATCTCTAAAGTAGAAGGTCAGAAGGTTGGTATTGTTGATTTCAACCAGAAAACCCAGTTACACAAAGATGTGGATAACAAAGACATCGTTGCCATTATCGATCACCACGCGATTCAAGATCAGCCAATTACGTTTAATACAGCGATGTCGGTTGATATTCGTCCTTGGGGCAGTGCGGCAACTATCCTAGCGGATCGTTTCGAGAAAATGGGTAAAGTACCAAGCAAGACTACGGCTTGTGTTCTTTTAGCAGGTATCTTGTCTGATACCTTGATTTTCGAATCACCAACGACTTGCCCAGTTGATAAGCCATTCGCTGAGAAGCTAGCCAAGATTGCTGGCATCGAAGATCTATACGCGTTTGGCCTAGCGATGATGGAAGCAAAATCTGATCTTGCTGACGTATCGACTTACGACGTATTAAAGAGTGATTTTAAGCACTACGAAATCAATGGTAAGAAAGTTGGTTTTGGTGTTGCTGAAACATTATTGCCAGAACAGCTGCTTGAACGTAAAGCAGACTTGTTGGTTGAAATGGAAGGCGAAAAAGCCAAGCAAGGTTTGGACTTTATCTTCTTCGCAATCGTTGATACCAAAACTAAAAACTCTCACCTAGTGATCTACTCAGGTGCTGAAGCAGAACTTGCTGGCTTGGCTTATGGCGAAGCAGTAGAAAATGACTTGATGTACTTGCCAGGAATGATGTCTCGTAAGAGCCAGCTAATGCCAGCGGTACAAGCGACTCTTTCTGCATAAGATATTCTGCTTAATAATCTCTATTTAGAGATTTGCAGTTATAAAAAAGGCGAAGCTATTGTTTATCTCAATGGTTCGCCTTTTTTTTTGAAAAAATTACTGACCGAAGCTCCTTAATTTATGACGCCCCTCAATTTATGACGATGCCTACTCGCTTCCTGTTAAGTTCAAAGCAGTTAAGCCCATTGCAGCATTATCAAAACCTAACCACCAAGGGGCAGGTGAGTTTTGATGAGGCTCAGCAGCAGGCATTAATAGCACTAGAGCAGTTACATCAGCAGCTCATTCAAAATCAGCTTCCTGTATCAGGAATATACCTTTGGGGAAAAGTAGGGCGCGGTAAAACATTTTTAATGGATAGCTTTGTTGAATCCTTTGATAAAGATGTGTGCTTGCGTCAGCACTTTCATCACTTTATGCGTGACGTGCATCGCCAGCTAACTCAATTATCAGGGCGTAAAAATCCGCTTGAAGAAATAGCTAAGCAGCTTAAAGCGCACCATCAAATTTTATGTTTTGACGAGTTTTTTGTAAACGATATTGGCGATGCCATGTTGCTGGGTCGTTTGCTTATATATTTATTTGAGCAAGGCATGGTGGTCGTGGCCACCAGTAATTGCGAACCCAGCGAGCTGTATAAAGACGGATTGCAGCGGGCTAATTTTTTACCCGCCATTAAAGCAATATATAAACATATGGACATTGTGGAGTTAGCGGGTAATAAAGATCATCGTGAACGAGCACTACATACCTTGCAGAATTATTTTGTAATAAACGACGACTTTAAAGAACCCTCTTTCACACCCGATAAAAACCCAGGCGTCATCGAAATACTGGGCCGTGAAATTAACTACCTAGCCATTAGCGGTTTTTCTACAAAGAATAAAACCATCGTATTTGATTTTAAAGATTTATGCCTAGGCCCAAGAAGTCATTTTGATTACATTGAGTTAGCGCAACAATTCGACACCATTTTTCTCATGAATGTCCCTGTATTGGGCGGTGAAATGTTCGAGCGAATAAAAGCACGCGGCACCGAAGATGGCAGCATAGGTTCGGGTGATACTGGTGATCGTCAAGTCATGTTGGCCCCTATGGATGATGGCGCACGACGCTTTATTGCGTTAATTGATGAGTTGTATGATCAGCAGGTCGTTTTATTTTTAACCTGCCATGTACCTCTAGAAAAATTATATACCCAGGGCAGTTTAGCCTTTCAGTTTGAACGGGCTCGCAGCCGCTTAATTGAAATGGGCAGTGAAGAGTACATCAACCATCTAACATAAAGTCCTTAAAGGTTGCCGCAGCGAGGGTGGCGGTTTTATGTTTCATGCTGATAATGTCGATTCCCGCTTCAATTTTTTTACTATTGGCTAATACCTCAACTAATTCCCCCGTTGCTAATTCAGGGCCTACCAAACTGGCAGGCAGGTTGGCCAGCCCCATATCAGCTAACAGCAAGCGTTTAATCATACGATCGTCATTGGCGGCAATAGCCGCCGTTTTATATTCAAAGTGAGAAAGCAGTTTTTTATCATTTTTATAGACCCAGGTTTTAAGCGATGGACAATGAGGTTCAAAATCAATCAGTTGATGCTGTAAAAGATCCTTTAAGTTTTTAATCGGGCTATCGCTATTGTGAAGATAGGTTTTACTGGCCACCGTTACAAATTGCTCTCGCTTAAATGGCACAATATTAAGTAGCTTTAATTCCTTACTAAAAACCACAAATCCCATATCCATTTTACCCTCTAGTACCGCCTGCTCAGTGTGTGCATCGGTTGCTAATATCAGTTCAAATTGGACATTGGGGTATAGCAGCTTAAATGCGGCAATCTTGTCGGTGAGTAATAATTCAGCCACTTCATTATTTGCACCCAATACTAGGGTCGCATCCATAGAATCCATATCATCGACCAATATCGCGATCTCCTGCTCCACTAACTTGAAGTGAGGTTCAACAATCGCCAGAATACCTCGGCCCTCTTTGGTCAGATAAATACGCCTATTCGCACGCTTAAATAGCAGTACCCCGAGATTCTGCTCCAACAGCTGGATTTGGCTGGAAACCGCTTGCTGCGTGAGATGTAGCTTAATCGCAGTCTTGGTGATGCTGCCTATCTGGGCAACAGTCGCGAAGGTACGCAAGCGGTTAAAATCGATAATCATCAGTATTTAGCCCAAATCTAGTAAGTTATACACAAATTATAGTTAATTTTTATTAAAAATAGAGTGTTTTTATTTGTTTGTTGGAAGTATGAAAATAAGCTTAGCAATTTAGCTAACCCAGCGGAGATTATTATGACAACGTTAAAAGCACAGCTTATCCAAGTTTCAGCCGTTCTAGGACTGTGGCTATCTCTGGCCAGCACGATCGCCCATGCTAGTGAAGAGTTACAATCGAGAGTAGAAATTAATGCCAGTCCAAATGTGGTTTGGCAGGTCCTCACCGATTTTAATAACTACCCTAATTGGAGCCAGTTTATTCAGCAGATAGCCGCAGAAAATAAAGGCGATAAAGCAACAGGGCAGGGTGAGTATTTACAGATAACCGTTAAGTTACCTAACGAAAAGCCTATGGATTTTAGTCCAAGAGTACTGGTATTTGATGAATCTAAAGAGCTACGCTGGAAGGGTAATATAGCTGGTATGGATTTTTTATTTAGCGGAGAGCATTATTTTAAACTAGAAAAAACCGCTAATAATAAAACCCTGCTCATTCACGGTGAGCTATTCGACGGATTGTTATTACCTTTATTAAAAGATCGCTTATTTGAAAATACTCCTGCTGGATTTGAGCAGTTCAACTTGGCGATTAAAAAACAATCTGAATCTATATGACCTGATATATTTAAGACAAAATGCCAATCACAATGTTGGCATTTTGTTTTTGCTCTCTATTGTATCGCTGTGTTTATCTAGTTACAGTCTGTGTTTTATTACTAATGCTACTATTGTTTGTCATCGCCCGCTTAATCAACAAGCCAAATAACTTCACCGGCCACGAGCGTGGAATCAAACGGTTTTCCCAAGCGTAAAATTTATTAATCAACCCCGGTACTACCGTTGCTTTTTTACCCAAAGCATTTAAGCCTACACGAGCAACCACTTCTGGCTTATGCAGAGTGATGGGCATCTTAGTGAAATCAATATTCATGTTCTGCGGCATCGCCGTATCGGTTAAGCCCGGCGACAATACGGTGACATCAATCCCGAAAGGTTTCAGTTCCACATTTAATGCTTCGCCTAATGTCAGTATATAAGCCTTGGTTGCCGAATAATTACTTACAAACGGCACGCCTTGGTAAGCGAATAGGCTAGACGTTAATAGAATCCCGCTGCGTTTGTTTTTAGCTGAACTCTTTAGAGAACGCTGCTTAAAACGCTGAGAAAATAGGTGGCTTAATAACATTGGGCTGGTGGTATTTAGCGTAAGCATCTTTAGTTCAGCTTCAATCGGGTTATCGATAAACAGGCCGTTGTTTTCGATGCCGGCATTAGGAATCAATAGACCAATATCTAAATCAGCTGTCTGCTTGTTGATCTCATAGCTGGCATCCGGCAGAGATAGATCAGCAGAAATTGTTCTTACTGTAATCCCGTATTTAGCTTCTAAGGAATCCTTTAGGGTATACAAGTTATCTTGATTACGCGCCACGGCGACGATGTTCATCCCTTGTTCGGCGAGCTGCTCACTCATAGCGCGACCGATCCCACTTGATGCGCCGGTAATTAATGCCCATGGACCATATTGCTGCTTGAAGTTCTTCATCTGGCTTTCCTTTAATATCATGTGTGTTGCTGTTTGATGACTCCATAGTAGGTTGTGTTTAAATGGGTTGAAATAATCGTTTTTAGGCAGCGGTTGTGCAAAAATGGGTAGTGGTGAATCAAGCGACTAAGCTAACAAAAGAACATGCAGCGATAAGCATCAGAGAAAAGAGACATTATGAACTGGGATGATCTACGTATATTTTTGGCGCTATCTAGAGAAGGAACGTTATCGGCAACGGGACAGGCCCTTTCCGTAAAACATTCAACCATCTCGCGCAGAATCAAAGCGTTTGAAGAATCCTTAGGCAGTCGATTGTTCGAGCGTCTTCCTGAAGGCTTTGTCTTAACTCAAGCGGGTGAGAACTTACTTGAACATGCACTTATCATGGAAGAGCAAGCTCAAGCTGTCGATCGTAAAGCCTTTGGTTTAGATGCTCAACTACAAGGCCAGCTCAACCTTACCGGCCCTAACGATGTCTTAAGTCGCTTATTAGTGCCGCATGTCGCGACGTTCAAACAACTCTATCCTGCCATCGATTTACAACTTATCAGCACTGCAGGTTTGGTCGATATGGCTGCGCGTGAAGCCGATATCGCATTGCGGTTAACCGAGAAGCCCGCAGATTATCTTATCGGCAAGAAAGTATTACCTTTGCGTCATGGTATTTATGCCAGTGAGCACTATTTAGAACAGCAATCAGAGCAGCGCTCAGAAGAACAAGGACAAAAGCACCAACTAATTCAATGGCGCCGAGAGAGCAAAGATCCTGAGTGGGTGAGGCAACACTTCCCCGATGCAGAAACATCCATGCGCGTCGATGATGCTGCAACCATGGTCGCGTGTGTGCAGAACCATCTAGGGCTAGCGCGTTTGGCCTGTTTTATGGCGGAAGGAGTACCAGGATTACGGCGTTTAGATTTACCCCTCACGCCCTCTAATTGGGGAGTCTGGGTATTGAGTCATGCTGATCTACGCAGTACTGCAAGAGTACGTGCAGGCAGAGAGTTTATTATTGATATTCTGCTGCAGCAACGCAGCGTTATTGAAGGGTTAGATTCAAACTATTGGCAGGGCCAACTGAAGTGAGGAACTGAAATGAGAAGTTGGAAAGAATTTCCTAATGATCCTGGGATAGCGCAATACGTTGATTGTTATTGGTTCTTGGAAAAGTCAGAGGGTGATACTGGCCCTGAATACCCTAAGCTAAACCCCGACCCAGCAGCACACATCATTATTGCCAGTGCCGAGCAGGCTTATCATTATGAGCATGACAAATATTTAGCAGCAGGAAAAGGCAGTCATCTAATATTGCCTTATGGGAATACGTATACCCTAGATCATGCAAAGCCTTTTTGTGTATTAGGCATAAAACTAAAGGCGGGGGCATTGTATTCATTACCTCTGATCACTGAGCATCCTTTATTAAATGAAATAATTTCACTTAATATTCAACAGCAACTGCATATCTCAGCAAGTGCAGAAGCGGCTTTGATAACGTTTAGTACTGCCGAGGCGACTGATAAAAATAATGACGATCGTGGTGAAAGGCTTCGTGATCAATTAGATGCACTATTACAGCCACTGATTACCTTAGCCAAGGAAGATAAGCACAGTGCTCTGGTTCGAAAAATATTAAATCTGTTTGAGCATACTGATCTAGCCGATATGGCTTTGTCGGATGTCGGCAATAAAGTTGCTTGTTCACAACGTACTGTTGAGAGAAGTTTTTCAAAAGTCACAGGTTTCACTCTAAAGCAATATCATTCCATGCAACGACTAGAAACCATGTTGGAGTATCTGCATAAACTTTCTAGCCAAGATATTAACTGGAGCGATATAGCATTGGATTTTGGCTTTAGTGATCAGCCACATTTAATTCGTTATCTTAAAAGTACAATGGGATCGACTCCCGGGCAATATGCAGAGGCGCGTAATCTTGCTATTGATGTGTATGGCAATTTTGAATAACGCCGTTGGTGAACAAAAATGCTGTTATTAGATAGGAACTGTCGTTTTTATTCAATCATTAGACATTCCAATTTCATAAGATACAGCTATCAATAAAAGGTAAACCTTATGTCAGATTTTACATCACTCGCGAGCTTAGGCTGGCAAGCTTTTTTTCAGCAGCAGCTTTTATTAGAGGAGTGGGATACCGCATTGCCTGCGCGTATTGTTGAGCAGCATAAATCTGAGATTAAAGTTGCCACAGCAGAGGAGATTATTACATTAGGGCTTACTCATAACATGCCCGAAATGGTGGTAGGTGATTGGATACTGCTTGATGCAGAAAAGCACTTCTCTCGCCTGCTAGAGCGTAAAACCAGTTTTTCGCGCAAAGCCGCGGGCAGTAAAGTTCATAAACAGCTGATCTCGGCCAATGTCGATACCGCCTTTATCGTCAGCTCGATGAACGACGATTTTAATTTAAATCGCATCGAACGCTTTTTATCTTTGGTGAACGAATCCGCTGCCGAAGCAGTAGTGATTTTAAGTAAAAGTGATCAGGCCGACTCACCCGAAGAGTTTATCCAAGCAGTGCAAAGTATTGATCCGCTATTAATGGTCGAAGCGGTTAATTGCTTAGATGCCGATAGCATTAATAAGCTCTCACCTTGGATTAAACAAGGCAGAACCATTGCGGTATTGGGTTCATCAGGGGTTGGTAAGTCAACACTTACCAATACTCTGCTCGGTGAGAATACACAAAGCACCAGAGGCATAAGAGAAGATGATAGTAAGGGAAAACATACTACGACAAGTCGCTCGCTTATCGCTTTAACGGCGGGTGGATTAATACTCGATACGCCGGGTATGCGTGAAATTCAATTGGCTGATAGTAAAGAGGGTATTGCGACAACGTTTGCCGATATAAAAGCGTTCGCCGAACAATGTCGATTCGCTGATTGTGGACATGAAAGCGAACCTGGCTGTGCGATTCAAAAGGCGATTGAATCAGGTGAACTGGATACTAGAAGATTGGCTAACTATCAAAAACTGTTAAAAGAAGATGCCTTTAATTCCGCCAGCTTGTCAGAGCGACGAGCCAGCGATAAAGCACTGCATAAATATTATAAAAATGTCTTAGCAAAAACGGCCGAACTCAAAGGCCGATAACTGACGAGGGTTATGGGAGGCATAGTCTTCCTGAATCCTGTAAAGGTTCCATCACTTCCATCGCAATAGTTTCAGCCTGTAATAGCTGCATCAAATTCGCCATCGAATCTTTGTTCGCCATAAGATCATTCGAATTCTGAGCCTCTTCAGCCGTTCTCCAAAAATACACCTCAACCCAGCGCCCCTGGCTATCTTTGCTCAGGGTTTGAAATAAAAATCCGGGCAATGTCTTTAGATCAGACAGCATGGCATCGACAGCGCTCACCATCTGCTCATCGCTGACACCGGTTTTGGCTTGCCAGCTAAGTATTTCAGTTATGTACATATAAACGACTCATTATTAAAAATAGGAGAGTAGTTATAGTAATTCTTTTCCTATTGGAGATAATTAGTCTTATTAAGACTTCACTCTTCTCAATATGGAATGAATATGGACAGCTTCGAGCGCGCGTCATTGTTTTTGTTAGTGGTCGATCAAGGCTCTCTGGCGGGGGCTGCTCGACAAAAAGGTATTAGCCCCTCTGTTGTCAGTAAAAGGTTGGCCGAGCTGGAACAACAGTTGGGTGTGCAGCTATTGCGTCGCACAACACGGCGCATGTCGTTAACCGAAGCAGGCGAGCAGTTTTACCAACAAATGCGGCATCTAGATGGCCAATGGCAAAGCTTGCTGGATGAAACCTCTAGCCTTGGGCAAGAAGCCAAAGGTGTATTAACCATCGCGGCGCCGCAGCCCGTTCTTTCGCGAGTGCTACTCGCGGCAGTAAAAAAGTTTCAGCAGCAATACCCGCAAATCGAAATGGTCTTACAAACGGCGGAATATAATGAGCTGCCTAAAGCGGAAGCTGATATTTCCTTTTGTCGACAGCTAGAGGATTTAGATACGGCCATGACGGTAGGGCTACCCTTGTGTGATTATTCCAATAGCCTTTTTGCCGCGCCTGCCTATCTAGAAAATTCAGCGCCGACAATGCTGCAAGATTTAGTTGATCATTCTTGCTTAGCCTATGGCTTAAGTAATCCGAATACTTGGTCATTTACGAATGGTGAAAGAATTTCAATTACATCATCTTTAATGAGCAATAATACTGAAGTCATTATTCAGGCTGCGGTTGCAGCCCAAGGTATTGCTTATATTCCCGCGATGATTATTCAGCAAGAACTGGCAAACAATAAACTTCAACCTGTATTGCCTGAGCTTAAAAGTCGAAATTTTCAACTGTGGGCTTATTATCAAAAACTGGATTATATACCGTTAAAGATAAGAGTTTTTTTAGACTTCCTAAAAAATTATTTTAAAGCGGAGTAGTGACGACCTTTTCTTCATTTATGATTTCTGCTGTTTTCAAAAAGCTCATGAAATCGTTAACACTTTTCAGCGGAATCTCCTCCATGGGTAAGTGGCCAACGTTGGCATAGGTGATAAGGGATGACTGGCTAATATCGTGATTAAAGTAGGATGCGCGTTCGACAGGAAAATACAGATCTTCTTCGCCCCATAAAATCAATGTGGGTACATTTATATTTTTAATCTCAATGCTGTGTGTATCCAGTTTGGCTTTAACTCGCTTGGGAAATGCCCCCATATTACCTGGGAAATGGGCAAGCTCGTAATAACGATCAATTAAGTTTTCATCAACAATGTCATCGTCGAAATAGATTTCTTTTAAGCCTTTATCAAACATAAAACGCGGCGATAGGTTAGCAACCAGAGTATCTAATAATGGCCACTGAGCCATCTCGATGGCAGGGGGCCAGCTTTCCTGTGGATAACCCAAGGCGTTAATAAGCGTTAAGCTTTTAACGTGTTCTGGATGTTGTAAGCTGTATTCCCAGCTGATGCGGCCTCCTAACGAACTGCCGGCTATGTGCACAGTTTCTAATTCTAATTTTTTAATGAAACTATGAATGAAATCGACATCATTGTTCACGCTATACTGATCAAGTGGATGCGGCCCCGTTAAACCAAAGCCGGGTAAATCAAGACGTACTACTCTGTAGTGTTGTTTAAGTGAGTTACTCCATTGATCCCATGTATGCAAGGAAGATGCAGTGCCATGCAGCAAAAGTACAATTTCTCCATGGCCCTCATCTTGATAATGAACCTGCATATCCTGCAAAGAGAGAAAGTGTGAGGTTTCATTTGTATATTTCTCTAATAATGCCATTTTATCTGGAGGGCTTGAGCAACCTGAGATAGCAGCAGTAACGAAAGAAATAACAAACAACATTATGGCTAGTTGCATGTAGAGACTATCCTTTATTATATGATTTACAGCATAATAATCCTCAGGCTATTTTGTGACGATGTTATTCAGTTGCATCATAGGGTCTATTGGTAACAGAGAGCACTACGTTGACGCATACACAGCCAACTACCGTATCTTCATCATCGGTATTAGATTTACTAGATTACTGTGATACTTATGGCATTGAGCACAATGAATCGCCGAAACTGATACGTAAACATTTGCTTAATCCAGAGGAGCGTATTGATGAAGTTCAAGTCGTCTCTCTATGGAATGCAATTGCCAAACATACAGATATTCCACATGTTGGTTTATTAATAGGGCAGCAAATAAACCCTTCAGCAAAAGGGCTCTTAGCGAGCTGGATTAGCCAGTGCGAAACGTTAAAAGAAGCCATCACGATCTTTCTTCAGCATATTGCTCTGATGAATCCATCTGAGCAATGGCACATGAAAACAACGAATGACATTACACAATTGACCTTTACTTTAGCAGTAAATAAAAATTACCCGATTGCGGCGATAGAGCGAAGTATGAGTGCATTACTCAGCTGGGGAAGAGAGCTCACGGGTGAAAATATTCAGCCGAAATATGTCACCTTTAAACATTCGGCACCTGCACATGTTGAACAATATAAGCGGATATTTGGTGAAGAGATTAAATTTAATGAAATTGAGAATAACTTGTTTTTTGAATCACGACTTTTTGATCTTCCAATCAAAAGTGCCAATTCTTTACTGAAGAAAATGATCCAAATTAAAGCGCAAGAAAGCTTAGGGGTATTGAATGAGAATCTTACAGTAAGCCTGAAGGTTGCAAGCCTTATTAAAGCTAATTTAGCTTCTCAGACAGCAACAATAGAACATCTAAGTACACTGTTATCCATGAGCCGACAGACCCTTTATCGCAAGCTTAAACATGAGAATACAGACTTCAAAACCCTACTCAATGACATACGAAAAGCACGAGTGCTCGAGTTATTAGCTGATGAAAAAACCAATATATTACACATTAGCTTGCAGTTAGGCTTTAAAGAAACCAGCAGTTTCCATAAAGCCTTTCATCGCTGGTATGGTATGACGCCAAGCGCATATATTATAAAATATAAGAATATTTAGAATTATTGTTATTTTATCCATTCAGGATAATCCGACCACGACGGCCTTTCTCTTCTAATCTTAAGCTCACGTCTAAAAAGCTGTCAGAGCATTAGCCCTGATACTGCATAAACTGTTGAGCTAAGACCAGCGCACTTGATTCATACCACCGTCGGCTTGAATTTCACTACCATACATATACGACGAATCGTCCGAGGCTAAAAATAGCGCGGTCTTTGCCATCTCGCTGCTATTACCAACACGAGCAGCGGGCAACTTGCTAGCAAACATATCCCACACTTCACTTACTTCTTCTTCGCTTAAACCTCTGTTCGCATGTATTGGAGTATCCACAGGCCCAGGGCTAAGTACATTCACTCTGGCACCGACTTTTACCAATTCAGGTGTGAAAGAACGAGCTAAAGAACGTACTGCCGCTTTACTCGCATTATAAAGCGAAGCGCCTTCCATCCCCATTTCGTTCAGGCAAGACGAAACCAGAATCACCGACGCACCTTTTGATAAAAACGGCAGGGCGTATTTTACGGTGAAAAAGGTGCCTTTAAAATTAACGTTATTAATGTACTCAAACTGTTCTTCATCAGTCGCTTCTAGCAAACTTGGGCTGAAGATGCCCGCCGAGGCAAACACGATATCTAAGCGACCAAATTTCTTACTCACATTTTCGAATAATGATTTGATACTTTCTAAATCCGTCACATCGCCAATATACCCCGTCGCGTTATGGCCAATGTCAGCAAGAGCTTTATCCAGCTTTTCTTGGCTGCGAGCGAGCAATACAACTTGCGCGCCTTGGCTGGCATATTCCTTTGCAGTCGCAAGGCCAATGCCACTATTACCACCGGTGATAACAGCCACTTTATTCTGTAGTCGAGTATTCATCTTGTATCCTGAGTTTCACTTGTTGGGTTAAGCTGCCATTATTGAAGTTCCAGATTGATAGATAAATACCCGTTTTAGACTAGTAAGCATTCCATTATGGAATTCTAGAAATGTGGGAACTAAAACGTCCAAGCAGGTTCAATATCAGATTGACTACTGCAGTAAGGTTTTAATGTATGAACTGGAATGATTTACAGTTATTTTTGGCCATTGCCGAAGAGGGTTCTTTTCGTCAGGCTGCTCAGCGATTGAATCTAGGTCATGCCACATTATCACGACGAATCGAAGCTTTTGAAGTGCGCTTAAACGTTAAGGTCTTTAACCGGAAAACTACGGGGTTAAGTTTGACTGACGCGGGTAAGGAAATTATTTCTACAATTACTCCAGCCAGAAAAATACTCGAGGATTTGGAAATAAGCTTGCAAGGACAAGATCAAGCGGTGGAAGGACATATCACTTTGACCCTGCCTGAATTCCTCTCGAATCATCTGGTATTACCGGCTTTGGCTCAATTTCAACAAGCTTGGCCGCTTATCAGTATCGAAATTTTGACCGACTATAAAGTGCTAGATTTACAATCGCGGGAGGCCGATATTGCCATACGTTCAACCAATAATCCTGATGAACAGTTAATTGGGCGTCATATCGGTGGTATGTTTCAGGCAGCCTATGCAAGTAGGGAATATCTGAAACAGATTCAGGATGAGCCGGCAGCCTATCGCTGGATACGCCCTTTGGTATCGTCAGAGTTTAATCTGTCGTTGCATGAACAATATGATAATGGTCTACCCATAAAAAGTAATTTGATCTTGTTTGATATTAACTCGCAGCTCATTGCTGCTAAACAAGGGCAGGGGATAGCGACTTTGCCTTGCTTGCTTGGCGACAGTACCAGTGAACTTGTTCAAATTAGCCCTCCCTATCACAGAGTCGATCTGTGGCTGTTATGCCATAAGGATTTGAGAGATAACAAACGTATGCAGCTCTTTAGAAATTTCTTGGTAAAGTTGTTTAAAGATAATTTAGGATTACTGGCTGGAAAGGCTGGAATTGATCTTAAGCCGTAAGTATCGCTATTTTAGAACCGGGGTGTCTCATTTCTGAATATTGTTTGATTGAATCGTTCGTATGAAACTGACGACATCTTAGCCATAAGGCTGAGAGTCGAATAATCAAATAATATTAGAGGAAATTTTATGTCTTTTATAAATTCATACCAGAAAAAACTATCCCGTGCTTTTTTAGTTTTGTTTTCAGCCTTATCAATGAGTGCAGCTGCCAGCGCTTCAGAAGGTGCATTTTTTGTCGATATGCTTGTACTGAAGGAAGGGAAAACAACAACCGATGCTAATGCCTACTTTGATAAAATAGAACCTGTCGTACAAAAACACGGTTTACGCCGTATCATGCCTGGCCTAAATGTTGTTAAAAATATGAAGGGCAGTTTTAAAGCGGATCTGGTGAATATTTGGATGGTCACCAATGCTAAAACAACCTTTGACGGTATCTTTAATGATCCAGAATATCTCAAACACATTCAGCAGCGCGACAGCACATTTGACATGAAAAATGCAAATATGATGATGCTACAACCATTTTAATCGAATCATGAATTTATATAATTAATTTTGTTCAGGACAATGCGAGTATGGTAATGCTACAACCATTCTAATCCCATGTGCGGATAACTGTCTCTAGCTGAAGTAGCTTGGGACAGTTTCGCGTATTGACGTTCCAGTTGGGAGCGAAGAGGTATGACCTTGGACAGATTTTCATCGATGCAGATTTTTGTGCGTATTGTGCAGTTAGGTAGCTTTACCGCTGCGGCTAATGAAATGGCCATGACACAATCAGCTGTCAGTAAAAAGGTCGCTGCGTTAGAAGATGCGCTCGCAGCTAAGCTACTACATCGTAGCAGTCGCAAGGTCGTATTAACCGAAGTAGGCAGTAATTATTTTGAACATTGCTTATCGATATTGGCAGAGCTAGAAGAAGCCGAATCGCAAGCCAGCGAATATACGCTCAAGCCGAAAGGCTTATTAAAAGTTAACGTGCCGCTTTCGTTTGGGCAGCTACATGTAATGCCGCACCTGCCAAAATTCATGAAAATGTATCCCGACATTCAGTTAGATCTCACTTTATTAGATCGGCGTACCGACATCATTACTGAAGGTGTAGATGTGGCGATTCGTATTGGAGAATTGAATGACTCTAGCCTAGTCGCGAGAAAACTGGGTATTACACGACGAGCGCTAGTCGCCAGCCCTGAATATTTAAAGCAACAAGGCATGCCCACATCGTTAGAAGAGCTAAAGCAGCACAACTGTCTAGTGAATTCACATCATGCCAATATCGATACGTGGCACTTTTATTATCAAGAAAAAGAAGTGACAGTACAGGTTAATGGCTCCATGCGAGCGAATACCGGTTACGCATTAAAAGACTGGGCAATCGCCGACATGGGCATCACGATATTACCCACCTGGTTAATTGCTGATGAGCTAAATAATGGACGTTTGGTTGAAGTGTTATCTGATTATGTGCCGACTGTTTTTCCTATTAATGCCCTGTATCCACAGAAACATTACATGCCGTTAAAAGTACGATGCTTTGAGAAATTCTTTCGTGACATCTTTGCTAGCGAACCAGAGGTTTGTGGCTAGCGTCGAGTAAATATATCAGAGCGCGTGTATTATCCAGCGCCGAAATAATTCGACATTGTCTTGCTCTAAGTATTGGCTACTATTAATTTTCAGTGACAGGGCTACCAGATAATACGCATAACTCAACTCAATCGTATGCGGCGCGGCAACGACTAGCTTGCCACTTTTTAAATCGTCAGCCACCAGTAAACTGCGGCCAAGAGCAATACCTTGTCCACCTTGCGCTGCCTGTAAAGTGAAGTTAGACGATTCAAAACTAAGACCTCTCAGCGGGGCTTTGCATTCAATACCTTGCTGTTCAAACCAATCTTTCCAGCCGGGGTAATCAGGCAATGAATCAACCATGCCTTGGTCATGCAGCAAATTACACTGCTGCAGATTGATTGCATCGGCAATGTCATGCGTTGCCAAATATTCTGGGCTGCACACGGGAATTAAATATTCGTCACTGATTTTCTCCACCTGATACTCAGGATAGTTACCATCACCATAACGAATCGCAATATCAATTTCTTCTTGCTGTAACGACAACCGCTTTGTGCTCGTGCCCATCAATAAATCAATTTCCGGATGCGCTAACTGAAAGTCGGCCAAACGTGGCAACAACCACCGGCCCGCAAAAGAAGGGGAGGTATTAATGCGCAGTTTATTATCCTGTGAATTATTCTTCGCTCGATTCACAGCATGGTGAATGCCATTAAAACCTTCGACGAGGGCTGGCAATAATTGCTGCCCCAATTGAGTCAGTTTTACCTTGCGGGTTTCACGAATAAAAAGATCAGCACCCAAGTAAGTTTCCAAGTCTTTAATCTGATGGCTCACGGCCGCAGGGGTCACATTTAAAGCTTCGGCTGCCTGCTTGAAACTTAGGCGCTGGCCAGCCTTCTCAAAGCATTGCAAAGCGTTCAATAGCTGAATCTTGGCCATAAGCATCCATGTGAGTGATTGATATGAAAGTTGATTGTAATAAGTTCAATAAGAATAGATTACTATTTCTAATCTATTGGCTAAAGAATAGTCGTTTGTAGCTCCGCTTGAAAGGGCTTTAAATGAATTTAAGAAATTCGATAGATAAGAAAATCTATTCGTAAACAAACCTATTCATTAAAAATACCGAGGTATTTATGCCAACATTACAGGCCCAATCACGCAGCAGCTCTCAATTGAAACCCGCACGGCCCGGCGCAGGCATTAACAAGGTAAAGTCCTTGTTTATTGGCGCTTACATGCCCTTTGCGATGTCTAGCGCAAGTTATGCAGGCTACATGCTAGCAGAAGGTCATATGGGTTGGCTGAGCCTGTTGCTTACGACGTTGCCTATCACCTTGTTTTTAATGGCGGCGATGGCGCTTAAAGCGTTTGCCCGCACCAGTAAGCATCTTCCGGTAATCAGCTTGTTGGGATTGTCGGGCATCGCCTATGCAGGGTGGTTGCTAATTAATCAGCAAGGCCCAGCCCTTTTACTCGTGTGGAGTATTGCAGCCTTTGTCTTGTTTCAAATGTATAACTACTGGTACTCGTCTCTAGGTCGCAGCATCAGCAATAAAATATCAGTAGGGCATAAACTGCCTGATTTTAATCTCACCAACATTGCTGGCGAAACCGTAAGCAGCAACAGCTTTCAAGGCCAGCAAACGTTGTTTATGTTTTACCGAGGTAACTGGTGCCCACTGTGTATGGCGCAAATAAAAGAAGTCGCAAAACATTATCAGCAGATTGCAAAAAATGGCACTCAGATCGTACTGATTAGTCCACAGCCT
>MAAB01007466.1_pt1 | contig 17459 bp, 14 predicted proteins | sample 1115991 | NCBI WGS metagenome assembly MAAB01 (sample SAMN04961124, study PRJNA320927) | seawater metagenome | isolation source: sample BD02T18 sea water enriched with oil for 18 days | place: USA:Gulf of Mexico | collected 2013-07-27
AATAAGGTGAAGAGCTCTGTACATAATTAAGCGTAAAGGGGTTGTAATTTTACCAAAGCCAAGTTGCATCAATACCAATCGGCGGCCACCTGTATTGGAGTAGGATCTCCCTTATGGGATACCCAAAATACTAGGGCCTTGCGTGCTGAATTAAAGCGGGACACATTAGGCAAGGTAAGTTGCGCGCCGAATTCTTCTTTGGTGTTATTCATGTCAGTGCGTTTGTAGCCCATCACCACAAAATCATGGGGTAATGCCTTACCTGAATTTTCACCTGCCAATACCTGCGTTAATTGATCAAACCCTAATATAGCCACATACAATTGTAGAGTGTTTGCGTGATTTTGTGTGGGGTTAAAGTCCACTTGAGCCACACCATCTTCTATTTTTGCGCGTAAAACACCCACAGCCTTGTAAGGTTTTAACGGCACCGGCTTACGTCTAAACCAACCGTTCCAGCCTTCTCCGGCCATAATAAAACCGGGCGTGGCCACAGTGGGGCTGAGTTTTAAACGTTTATAATCTCTTTGTCTTTGAGTAAATATTTTTGAAGCATAGGGGTCGGGCCAACCCAGGTAATCCCAATAATCCACATGAAAGTTCATGGGCACTAGCTGTTTCCACAGGCGTGAGTCATCTTTAAATTTTGACATCCAGCGTTCGGCGGGTGGGCAGCTGCTGCATCCTTGTGAGGTATACACTTCCAGCATATTAACCTGCACTAGGGGGCTGCTGATTACCTGTGCCCAGACTGGTGTGGTGATGTTCAGGCTTAGCAGCAATACACCCAGTTTTATTAGAGGCAGGGAACTGTGTTTGCTTGATATGGGTAACAATGACATGGCGTAATTCCACAGGGTTTAAGCTGAGTATAGAAAACCCTGACCATGAAAGTATCACGCAATGATCACATTTTGTTCACGTTACCGATTTGAAGTCTTTTCATCATGGACACTGGATTTAACTGATGGCGGATAATCCAACCCATATCTTTTTTAAATCATCCTAGTGAAATCCTTTATTAATATCGCCGATTTCATAGCTTTGATGTAGCTTTTAGGCTATTTGAATTTCACTAAATCAAGGGAGAAATTAAGCCATATCCTGGGTGACCGTGTTTTGATCAAACTGCGGGTTTGTATCAGGGGGGAGCTGATGCACGTAAGTTCATAGTTATGGTGTTAGACCAGGCCTTTCCTTAACAGTATTCAATAACTAGCCTAGGTCTTATTTTAAATAAAAAAAAGCCTTTGCATTATGCAAAGGCTTTATAGTTCACAACGTTACAAATAAAGTGTTTTATTATTACTTATCGGCACCGTGAATATGCTTAAACATATGGCTTACACCGGCATTCTCGCTGGGGCCTTTGTAGCCATGGCAATCAAAACACTGCGCCGCGCTATCTTTGGTAGGTCCAGTATATGGAATACCATCGAAGGTTGGGCTAGGGCCAAACCCTTGCTGTGCGTTGGTTTCCATTGTGGTATTGGCAAGCTGAATGGACCCTCTTAGATTGGTTTTATCTGTAGACGGCTGCGTAACATCGTTTTCCCATATTGCGCCAACAAGTTCATAGTTTTTAAGCACCGCTAAAGAACTACTGATGGGTAGCAAGTTAAACATAATGTTTATCTGTGCATTAATGGTAATAATGTCCGAACGATTTTTTTCCGATTGATTATCACCGCTTCGTGTTCCCTGCGCATACACTTGACACACTTCAGTTGGTGTGCCTACATGTGATGGGGTATCTTCATGGTCTAAGGTTTTATTGAAGTTACAATTTGCATTAGGTGTAGGCAACGACTTTGCACAGGATTCGCTAGCAAAACTCCAGCTTTTGTTTGCGGCTGTAGGGCTAACCTTTTGACAATCCGGTGCATTTTTTCGGTGTTCAAACGTAGCCCAAATAAATTCAGGGTGCAAAAGTGTACTTTTAACTAAATGAAATCCAACAAGTCCGTAGATTTCATCAGCCTCAAGTTTTCCGTTGCCACTTGTGTCTGATTCAACCCAAATGTAATCTTTTTTATCCGATTCAGTAATTTTTCGCCATGAAGATTTAATCTCAGTGGTAAGCGGTGGTAGCGTAGCTGAAGATTTTTCTACCTTACACATATTACGATCAAAGCGAGCTTCGTACAAAACGATATTGCCATTTTGGTCATACAGAACAGCATCACTTAGCGCCTGATTTTCACCTGTTGGTAATACAAAATCTTGGCTACTGGTAAGTGCGTCTTTTTGTGTACGTATAAATAACTGAGATGTAATTGAATCATTAGTGCATGAGTTTATTTTGTCGCCAAGGAATACAGGGTAATTGGCTTGGCTTTGATATTTACGTTCTTGACCACTGGGTTTAGACATAAGGTTAATAAACGTTTGCCAAGAGAACTGGTAAAATTGGCATAACTGAGCGTTTTTACCGTATTTAACCTCAGAAGGGTAAGCTGGATCTAATATCCAGTTTGGGTCAGCCGAGCAGATGTAAGCATCATCTGTTTTGGCAAGTTTTAGCAAATCGCTGTTAATGGCCGATTGTTCGGCTTTATCACAGCCAATCATTAAAATAAATGCAGCGACAATTACCACAATATATGTAATGTTTTTCATAGCACTCCCTGTTAATCAGTTTAATCGTGAGGTCCCATATCGCGTGATATCGAACGAAATCGATAACCATACTAATATTTAGGTCTATTAAGACAGGTAAATTTAGATGATTTCTAATTTTTATATTGTTACAAACAACCGTCTATCAGCAAGCGTTGTTTGCCGAACAAGTATTGTAGATGTGGGCTTAAACGTCTATTTATTCATGAAAGAATAATGATTATATTTGTTTTTCAGCACTAATAGGTTAGACGGTAGAGTCAAATATAAAAATGTATTAAATTTTATTTAGAGTGTAAACGTAATCACATGCTAAAAAAGAGAGGGATATTAGGAGGTATTTAAAAATACGAGTAAAGATACAAGGGGAAATTTTACCCCTGTGTACCAATGAATATTAACTAGCGGTATTTATAAGGGTTATAACCCCCATGCTTTTACAAATACATTAAGTCAATTGATTAAGCTAGGCAGGATTAAAAAAATCAAATTCTTGAGTATTTGTAAACGGGAAATGGTTGCTTGATAACCCCAGCTCCTTACGCAATGCACTGTGAATGTGCATAGGGTGAAGCACTACACTTCCAGCCCCGCCATCGGCTTGTAATGTTTGAGGGTTGAGGGGCAGGGCATTTTGATATTCGTCGGTTGCTCCAATCACCCTATTTGCCCAGCTAGCATTTTTTTTCATCACGAGATAACTGCCAATGGGCCAGTGGTTTTTGCCATCACTGTTATTGTAGTAGGGGGTTCTTGCAAAATCAGAACCCACCACCACAGTTAATCTATCCGCTACTCCTTGTGTTTCTGCGTAGTCCCATAAATATTCAATCACTTCTGTCACTGACGTAAGCGCAGGCTCTTGTAATGCATCGTGGTTAGTATGAGTATCAAAGCCCCCCAGTTCAATATCGGCTGCACAGGTCACTCCGGCTTTAAATCCTAATATAGCCATCTGGGCTTGGGACAATGATTTTGACGATTCAATTTCACTGTCATCAGGAATAACGGATGCAAAGTGCTCTAGGCCGTCCACATTGGGTCGTGCCTCGTAATACGATTTCATGGCTAATTTTTGACGCGGCAAAATAGACGTATGCGATTTTAAACGTGCAAGTCTTGATTGCTGTGCAGCAATAATATTATCTAAATCGCTTTTTGGGTAATAGTTGCGGGATTTTGATGCGCTACCATTCACATTTGGCTCTAAAATACGGCGTAATTCACTCACCTTATCTATGCGTGAAAAACGAATAACACCGGCGGTTTCTGCGTAACCTCCAAAATTTAAATAGGATACCGGTAATAGCGGTGCTTTTTCGTTAGCAAATAGTGCGGTTAAAGACGGGTAACCTCTTGCCGAGCGTCCGCTCCAAGTATGTGTGCGACCAGTGCCATGGGCATTGGTTTGCATATCAATGCCGTTAATCACTAACATAGATTGGCTGAAACGTTCAAAAAATGCGGTATTATTGGCAAAAGGGGCGTAAGGAATATTCCCGGCCCGAGGTAGGTCTTCGGCGTTCATGCCACTTGCCCAGTTATTTAAAACCGTACTGTCAGTATTAGTTTTTGGGTCGCAAAAACTTGAAACATCCCAGCCACCATTGGCCTGTATAGTAACCAGTAATTCCCCGTTATAGGGCGTAAACCCATCAGCCAGGGTAAGGTTTGAAAAAGGCAGCGCCATGCCAGCACTTGCATATCCAAGCATGCTTAAAAATTGTCTTCTTTTCATTATTAACTCCTGCCTAACGTCTATTCGTGTAAGAATTTATAATCAGTCATAAAGAACAACATCATGCGTGACCAGGTGGCTAACATGTGTTGTGGATCTACTAAATCATCATCGCTAAAGGTGACGTCTTCGGGTGGCGTGCACGTTTCTTCAGTAGAGGCTTGTACGTTAAAACCGGTATCACTCGCCCAGCGGTCTTGCCAAGTGGTAACCAGTAATTGATAGGATGCACTCAGTTCTTCACTATCAATGGCCAGCTCCTCTCCTAAAAACACGGCGTGCAATTCTTTTAACTGATTTTTAATTAGGGTCTCACCCATGCTGCCGCTAAACGGTTCTGAGTTATTGATTGACGTGGACAGTTGCGGGTGAATGCCATCCGATAGGGTATTGCCATAAGCATAAACCGTTAATTGATAGGTGCCAGATGTTTGTAGTGTCACCGGTATTTCTAAATAACCGCTGGTAAATGCCCAGCTAGTAATGCCATTATCATTACTTACCCCACCTGCGGTACTGCCATCTTGATCAATCGCTGAGCCGCCAACAGTTAATAAATCTTCCCCTTCAAGTGCTAAAACGGAAGTGCCATTGGGTGCTTTTAATTCAAATTTATCAATAAATATTCGGCGACTATTTTGGTTGCCATTACCACTGGGGTTGTCTAAGTTAAATCGTATTTTTTTAGAGCCTGTATTGCTGATAAGCAATTCTTGATTAAAAGCGATACTGGTATCTTGTTGGTTTATATCAATCTGTACCTGAACTTCTGTGAGGGGGGTGGTGTGTTTGCTAATGTCTTTAAAAAACTTTATGTCGTTTGTGCTGCGAGTAAAATCCATGATCACCGTAGGGCAACTCATCTCAAGAGCCTGAGCCAGCGCAACGTTGGACATTAAAGCGGTTAACTCGGTTGCGCGGGTAGTAATACCAAACGAATCAATACCGCCGTAATAGGTGTTAAACTGATCCTTAAGGTTGTCATACCTTGGATCAAGTCTTGAGTCATCAATGGTTTCTCCCCACGCCAAACCGGTTAGCGCCTTAATTTTAAGCGCCAATTCTTCCGGTGTTAATAGTCGACCAATGCCTATGGTGGCCAACGATGTTTCTCGGTCTGCACTTAATGGTGATTCAACCGATTTAGCGCGAAACCAGTTCGACATTATCATTTCGGCCATCAAATCTTTAATGTTGTAGGGCAAGCCCCCATCAAATCCTTCCACGAATTTTTTTGCTAAATCATCTACGGTTTCTTGCTGTGCTTCGTAAATGCTTAACTTGGCTTGGTAGTCTTCGTCGGTAATTTGTTCGGGGGCTTCTTCTAACGGCTCGCTCATAATGGCAGGCCACCAAAAAACCACAGCCGCTTGTGCAAACCGTTCATCACTGATCATGCGTTGTGCCAGTACTTGCAGGGTATTGTCTTGTTCGGTAATGGCCGTAGCGATACTGCCTTCACTTACAAAACCCGGTTCAAGCATATCGCGATACCAAAGGTCTCCATCTTGAAAAAGAGAGTCGGCCAGTCTTGTGTAACTGGTGGGCAGCGAATGTAGTCCACCGGTAGTACCTCGATAGTGCCCAGAGTCATCGTAGTTTTGAAACGCACCAGCAACAGGGTCCATGATGGTATGGCAAGCTGTACAAGCTGGGTTATTTAAGGTTGGGTTGTTGGTGTCGGCTAAATCTTCTGGGTCGGTGGTTCGAGCCGCTGACTTTTCAATGTCAAAATTTAAAAATTGATAATAGTTAAATCGTGCACGGCCACGGTTTCTATTGGTATCGGTACTAGGATAACGATTTAATAACGCCATATCATTTAATAGGCCTGCGTGGGGGTAATCAATAAATCCTCCGTGGGTGGTTACCTGTGGCCCTAATGATTTCTCCTCGCGAATGACGGTGGTGTCACTGTTTTCTAAAATTTGACCTTGGTTCTTTCCTACTTTAAAGGCAGTAAGGTCATTTTCATTATCAAATGTGACATTGCTATTAAATATAATATTGCTGTCTGGATTAACCATAGTGTAATCGCTGGTGAGTATTTCAGTGTAAGGGCGGTCATTCTCTACGATATAGGCCACTAGTTTTAACGGGGCCATGGCACCTGCATAACGAAAACCATTTAACAGGCCAATAAATTCACTATCGGCACTTTCATCTCCCGCTTGTTCAGCAATATTTGCTTGGTAACTTCGGTTTGATAATTCGGGGTAATGAACATCGTGGCGATCTGCAAATTTTAAGTCTCCGTCTCCGGCCAGTGCCTTAGTAAGCAGCTTGTCGTTTGCCCCACGAATTAAAAACTCGTGAAAATTGTCGCCGCTCATTAAGCCTTTAATGGCTTCTTTTAATGCCGTGTCATTACTTTGCGCTGATGTGTATTCGTTATCATCAGGTAAGCGCCCAGCAAGAATCAGCGCAGCCCGGCGTAGGGTTTCACGGGAATTGGTTAAACTAACCCCATCAAATAAAGAGTCAGAACATAATAAGTCACCTGGTGGGTTACTGGTGCCTATCATTTGTAAAAAGTCTTCCAATTTCTTGAAAGCATCATCATCACAGGTAAGTTGTACGCCGCCACCGTGAGCGGAGCCTCCGCGAACTTTACTTAAAATGCTGGCATGCGCGTTGGCATCATTATGGTAGTAGTTAACAAATGCGTCCTGATTATAAGTGGCATGGTCATCACCAAGCTTTAGAACCAAGCTTGATTCTTGTGCAACGCCTTCGCTGTTGTGGCATAACGCACATTTGGCTTGAACAACGTCGGCTTCAATAAACTGCGCGTAAAAACTGGCTAGATCTTCGGGATTAATGGCGGCATCACTGCCATCTTTGTTATCTTCATCTGGTATTTGCAATAATTCGCTAAGAATATAGTCGGCCACATCAGACGCGCAATTTCCTTCGCAGATTGAACTGTTAGACGGTGGCATAGTGTCAGATATGAGGGTGGTAAGTAGATCACTAGAGTGGTTGCTATCGGTTATGGCCCATGCAGATAACCCCTGCCCTTGAGCCCCGTGGCACGATGCACATTGATCATAATAAATTGAGGCGCCGGGGTGGTCGCTGGTATCACGAGCAAGCACTATTTCTTCAGGGGTATCAGCACTACAGGCGCCCAGCAGTGTGGCAAAGAATATTAAGGCGATCTTTGTAAATACAAGAAAGCTTGGCAAGTAATGTAATTTAGACATGACAGCGCCTCGATATAAAGTTCATGTGGTGAATAATTCTTGTTGAATGGTTCGGGACTAAATTATATCTGTCTGAATCTGGGGGAATTTGAACTGTGTCACGCAGAGCTTTTTATTTTTGGGCTTTTTAGCCCAAAAAAACAGGGGGGTATATTAGGAATATTGAGGATTAGGTATAATAAATTGCTAATGGCACTTAAATTAACGGATTGTGCTGGATTTAAAGGGGAGTTCTTCTAGTAGGCTAGTGAGACTGAGTGCTCATACTTAATTCTATTTTGGGTGTATAGTCCCATAAATGTCACAGCCCCCCCAAAATGCGAGCAAGGCTGCTCTTGCTAAGTTATTACGTCCGTTGGTTAAACTGCTTATTAAGCAAGGGTTTAGCTATGCGAGCTTTGCAGAAGTTGCACGCCGCTTATTTGTAGATGTGGCAGCGGAAGATTTTAAGTTACCAGGTAAGCGACAAAGTGCTTCGCGTATTTCAGTGTTAACCGGCATAAATCGCAAAGATATTTCTAAGATTTTAGAGCGACCCAATCCGGCCGAAAGCCATAACCCCAAAGTAGGCAACCGGCCATCGCGTATTATGCAGGGCTGGTTACGAGATAAAGATTTTATCAATGAGTCAGGTGCGCCTAAACCTTTACATTTTGAAGGGGCTGAACATAGCTTCTCTGAATTGGTGCGCCGCTACGGTGGCGACGTTACTCCCAGAGCAGTATTTGATGAATTAGTTCGAGTTGATGCGGTAAGCAAAAACCCACAAGAAAAAATTGTATTGTGCTCTAACGCCTATGTTCCTCAAGGGGATATAGACGAAAAATTTCGCATTATGGGACGGGCCAGTCATGATTTATTTTCCACGCTGGATCACAATCTAGATCATGGGCCTTATATGGCACGGCTTCAGCGAACGGTTGCTTATAGTAATGTTCCTGTTGAATCTTTAGCGCAAGTTCGCTTACGCAGTAAAGAAGAGGGTGAGCAGTTTTTATTACAAATTAATCAATGGCTTTCACAACAAGACCAGGACGTTAACCCTAACGTTAAAGGCACTGGAAAAGCCCGGGCCGGTATAGGTATTTATTACTTTGAAGATACCTTAGAAGAGCACTCTTAGTTATGCCTTTTGTAGTTCAAATTATTGCAGTTTTACTTGGCAGTCTATTTTTAGTGGACCAGTCTCAAGTATTTTGCAGTACTCAGCACTGCAGTGTTGCGACGGTTGTTATCACGCAAAATACTTCGTTCGATGAATTGAATATTGGCGGTGCTAATAACGCTGCAAACCACCATAAAATATCGCCTAAGAGTGGTATTACTCAAACCTATATTACCCCCGCGAATAACACACTGCTAATGCCACGGGCCCCTATGGCTGAAAATGATACCGGCAAAGGCAGTGCGATGGCCGAAGGTGGGATTGAGGGTACCGGTTTTATACCGACGCAAGACAATGCTTCGCCGGATTCTTTTGATATGGACCCTTCTTATCTAGAGCCTTCTGATAAGTTTAGTCACAGCTCTGGCCATGAAAGGGCTATCGCTGAAGGTGGCATAGAAGGAACGGGTATGGTGAAAGATTATGATGAGCCATCAATACCTGTGCCACCAAATAAAAATGATCAGCTTGATCCTGATGATGGCATTGAAGGAACCGGTATTATTGCCGGAGCAGAGAACCAGTTAATTGCATATGGCCCCATCACGCAATTTGGCAGTATTTATGTTAACGGTGAAAAATACGAAATTGACGAGGCTGAATTTGAATTTGTGAATGGTACAGGTGTGACAGATCTAAGCATTGGCATGATGGTTCAAGTTAATGCAGATTGGCAGCAACAAATAAATGGTGTGTTTAACGCTCAAAAGGTCACATTTGATCATCAAATAGAAGGGCCTATTAAAGCCGTTGTTCACAATGGCGAAATCACGCTCTTAGATATTTTAGGAAGTGTGGTGGTGGTTTCAAGCGACACCATCGTAGATCAAAGTATTTTAAGTGGCTTTAAAGTGGGCTCAGTGGTGAGCGTGAGTGGTATTAGCAATGAAAAAGATCAGCTCATGGCCACCTATATTACGCTGCGCTCTGACACGTATAGCGAAGGGCAGCAGGTTGAATTGGAAAGTACCATTACTGGCATTAACGAGCAGGATCAAATAATTGTGCTAAACACTATGCACGTTGATGTTAGTTGGTCTACGTGGAAAAAAGGCAGCCTACAATCGGTTCAGGTTGGCACACGAGTAGAAGTAGTTGGTCAGTATGATGCAGCAAGCAAGCGAGTTATTGCCAGAAAAGTGCGTGTTAAAAATAATGACTTGTCTGTAAACAAGGGCAATAAATTAAGCATGGACACCATAATAAGCCGTTATAAATCAATTAATCAATTCCGCTTAAATGGCTACATGAGCAATGCCTCTAATGCCGAGTTTTTACAAGGCGAGCCTTCAAATCTTGGGAACGGAGTACGTGTGCGAGCAACCGGTTTTATCAATGTTGACGGTATATTTGAAGTGCATACAGTGCGTATAAGGCCTGACGTTAATTTTGCGGTTAAAACACAAGTAAGCTCGATCAATAGGTTAACGGGAGAGATCAGTTTTTTAAATTTAAACGCTTACACTCAACCCGATACGGTTTATCAGTCCAAATTAAAATCGCCTAATAAGTACTTTAGTATTGATGATATTTCGCCGGGGGATTGGATTGAAATCAAGGGGGTTGAAGAGGACAGTGGTTTAACTATTAGCCAAATATTTGCCTTGCGCAATAAAAGGCAAATGATAATAAAAGGTCAGGTAACGAAAGGCACCAATGACAGGCTTTTATTATTGGGTATAGAGATTCAACCAATAGAAGGGGCTTCTCCGGAGTTGGTCTTAGCCATAAAGAGCGGCGATAAAATTGTTGTCAAAGGCACACTGTTTGATGGTGATACGTTTTATGCTCGAGAATTAATTGTGCACTAGGCTAAATTGAGATCATAGATATTAGCCAACCAAGACGATTAGGCGAAAATACTGGCTACTAACTCACGTTTAAGTGGGTAAGAAAAAAGGCTATCGGATAAAGATTTGTCTTTTTCCTAATATTTCATAGGGTTAGAAAAATACTACATCCTTGGTTGAATAAGTAAGCAGCCTAATGTACAAAATAACATTCTAAGATTACATCTTAACGATAGGGATATCATGAAAAATCTAATTGTACTAAGCGGCGCGCTGACCGTAGTTATGTTATTAGCAGGTTGTGGGTCTAGTGACGACTCTGCGGCCACACCGTTAATCACTAAATGGTATGAAGATACCGACGGTGATAGTTTTGGTGATCCTGCCACAGAATTTGTAGGTGATCAGCCCGATATGTCATGGGTGAGCAATAATACAGATTGTGATGATACTGGGCCTAACGCAAGTGAGCGATTTCCAGGGAATACCGAAATTATTGATGGTATAGATAATAACTGTAATGGAGAGGTAGATGAGGATTTACTGACAGTTAATAATTGTACCGAATTAACAGCTGTTGATTTGACCGGACAATCGACAGTTATTATTACAGATACTTCAGCATGGATGCTGGGTCATGCCGCTTGTATCATTGTTTCTGAAAATACTACCGTTACTTGGCAAGGCAATTTCAGTGCACATCCGCTGGGCGGCGGTGTAACCCCAACAGCTGATGCAACAAGCCCAATTACGGTTGCCGCTTCTGGCTCAGGATCGTCGCCGGTAGATGTAACATTTGATGACTCAGGGGATTACCCATACTATTGTTTAGTTCATAAAACGGCTATGCAAGGTGTCGTTTACGTTCGATAAGAGAGGTTAGCAGGTCTTGCAATGCGCCTAAACGAACACTGCAAGGCCTTACCCTTAACTAAAATAAATATGCTAAGGGTAGCCACTCAGCCGCTTAAAGCGTTACTAGAAATAGAGAAAATCATGACTCATTCAAAAATGAACCGTCGCCTTCGCAAAAAACTGTATTTAGGTGAGTTTGCCATCATTGGATTCGAATTCAGCTGCTCAATTGATGAAATGGACGAAACCAAGGTGAACAACTTTTTCTCGGAATTGTTATCCTTTTTAGAGTCAAACAATATGTTATTTGATGGTGGCGGCACTAAGGATAACTTTGGTGGATACATTACGTCTAAATTGCGTTATGGCTCATTAACAGAGGCTGATAGCGAAACATTAAAGACGTGGTTATCGAGCAATGCAGGTGTTAAGGATATTCATTTAGCAGATTTGTCGGATGCAATATACGGTTACAATGAAGCATAATTATTGATAAAATAATGTTTTAAAAAAGGGCGAAAGCCCTTTTTTTGTGTCTATTATCATATAAAAAATATACCAGACAGGCCCGAGAGTCGTTTACAGCGGCCTCACCGCCACACAAAAACTTACATCAAAAATACCCTGAGGTGGGTTGCTGGTTTTTTCATGAAGAATTTTAAAGCAGGGTAGATTCTCCATCGAATAAGCACTGTTTTCCAACTTATAAAACAAACTCTGCCAAGCAAGGCCAAAGGCCTCTGGGCTGTTTAATACAGAGCGAATATAAGCGTATTTTCCATCCGCGATTTTCTGTTTGTTGTATTGCTCAATATCATTTGTATCACTCGGTGAGTGTCATGCATACATCAGTACGACATTTATCGGCCGGAGTTATTTCAGGATTATCCAAAATTAATATTAACGGATCGCCCACTGCAATATTTCGAGCAGCGACAAATTAGTGTAAGGCAATAGAAGTTTCCTGTACACCACTTCCATATTCTCCAATCAGGCGCTTGTACATCACCTGACGTGCTTTAAAATCGGCAATGACCAAGTTAAGGTTTTGGATTTCTTGGTAAATATCTGCATTTTATTACTATCCACAATTGGCTGAAGTGAATCTTTAGCATAACCTTCTGCCTCAGCCAAAGCGTTTCCATTCTTGCTGTTTTTAGTCTGTGTCTTAACTAATTCAGGGGAGTAAGGCAATAAAAACTAGAATGAACTTAAGCGTAAGCCTTTAGATAGGTAAGTGCAGAGTTCCCTACTAATGGCATGAGGGTATTTGCTTTCTGGATTGATTGGGTATTTGTATGGACTATTATTTGTAAGGTTAAACATTTAATGGTGATAGCCCTCTAAGTAATGCTATCTCACTAGACCGAGTCTTAAGTATGGATGTCTGAAATGGATTTAAAATATCAAACCACGTATTCTTTTTAATGTGATTCACCATTTTCAATAGGGGTTATTAAGTGTGGTGGTTCTATTGGTGAATAAAATTTAACGGCACGAAAGGACTAGTTGTACTAACGCATACTCTTTGCTTTTACGTTAGTTGGTTTAAGTCATTAATGATGCAGGTTGATTAAAGTTTTAAAAAATAAGGATATACTAAAATGAAAAACATGAAATCTATCATCCAACATTTAGCGCCAACCTTGGCTTCTGCATTGAGTGGCCCATTTTCAGGGGTAGCTAATAAATTTATTGTCGATAATTTTATTTCTGAAGAGCTTACTGATGATAAAAGCACTGAAGAAATTGTGGATGAATTACTTAATGATTCAAAGAACCTACAAAAGATAAAAGATATAGATAAAGATTTTAAAATTGAAATGGAGAAACTGAATATTGATGTTTTTTCACTGAATTTTGAAGAAAACAAAGGCACTAACTCTTTGATCAAAGGAGATAATAAAGCTCAAGTGGTAATTAGTGTTATATTTCTTACTGCATATTTTCTAATGCTGGCGGCAATATTCGTTGTAGAGGCAAGTGATACAGTGAACATGAAACTAGGAGAGAACTCTTTAATGGGCGAGCTGCAAATACTATTTGGTGTTCTTACCGCTGGAGTGGGTCAAATATTAAGTCATTGGTTTGGTGGGGCATTAAAGAGCAGTGATGCTAGCTAAATAATCTATAAAGAGTAGTTAGGCATCTATAGTTAAACGATGCTTAAACTACCTTTTTAGAGTTGTTATTGGTATTGATTAGGAATAGGTCATCACTTCTTACGGATATTTTGTTAATTTTTAAAAATACAATTATGATAGACTGTCCTAAATAGGAGCGCGGGGTTAAAGCATAATATGCCTCATCACTTCATTTTTGATTGGGTATTCGGTTCTTTTTAAGTAGTTCGGGTTTATAAAATGGATGGAAGTAGTGTTACAAACCAAGCGTTAATTCGTCTTATTGTTGGAATTCGCAATAAAGATAGGTATTCATTAGAGCAACTCTATAATTTGTACGCACCTCGCCTACAGGCATATTCTATTGCAAAAGGCTGCCAGCCCAATGAAGCTGAAGATATCGTTCAAGAAGTTATGCTGGCCGTATGGCAAAAATCACATTTATTTGACATTGAGAAGGCATCTGTTAGTACGTGGTTATTTACGCTTGTGCGTAATAAGCGAATCGATTTTTATAGGAAAGAAAAATCTTCAAATACCATTTCATACGATTTATTGCAGCAAGAAACCCATGAAATGAGCGGGACTGAGTTAGAAAACGAAAATCAAAGTGATCTGGATTCAAAGAATTTACGTATATTGATCAACACTATTCCTTCTGAACAGCGACAGGTCTTATATAAAATGTATTTTGAAGGGAAATCTCACATTGAAATCTCTAAAGATATGTCGCTGCCTCTAGGTACTGTTAAGTCTAGAATACGATTAGCGGTAAACAAACTAGAACAAAAGTTAAAGGACAAATTAAATGGCTAGCTCTCATCCTAATGATGACCTTATTTTAGAGTATGCCTCTGGAAACTTGGGTCCTTCAATTGCATTGCTGATGGCTTGCCATATAGATGCCTGTAAGCAATGTCAAAAAAAAGTGACCGGCTATGAGGAGGTTGGTGGGGAGCTTCTAGAAACGATCAAAGTTTCCATGCCCCGTGCGAATTTGTTCAAACGCATAGAAGCACAACTGGATGCATTGGAAGAAAACGCGTCATTAGTAGAATCTATTAACCCAGTCGATTCAGATGTACCTGCACCATTACGTAGCCTTTTACCGGCACAAATGAGTCTCATTGAATGGGAAGGGAGTCATGAGTTACGAAGAAAGCCGCTAGATATGGTTGATACAAATTTCCAAATAACACTATTTGAAATGCCCATAGGTGGCAGTATAACTGAACATACTCATAGTGCTGAAGAATATGTTGTTGTGCTTCAAGGCGGCTATCAGGACCAGAATGGCAGCTACGGTGTGGGTGATTTCATCTTTTCTGATGATACTGTTACCCATCACCCAAAATCACTACCAGGGCAGAATTGTATCTTCTTATCGGTGTTGTCTGGGCCTATAAGGTTTATTCCTTAGTAGTCATGCTACTGGTGACTTCCTGCCTGAATAGTCCTATATCACTCTGCTGATGTAGAGCTCCTCTATTTATTATTTACGTATAATTCTGGAAAACACTGAATTAGCCAAAATAACCTTAAAAAAAAATAACGCCATATAGAGGTGGAGCAATAAGGAGGAAGCTACTTAAGTAAAGCCAATTTAAGTGTTCCACGCTGCCTGCCTCTACGTGAAATAATAATCTCTTTTTCTTCGAATAACTCCAGATCCACTTCAATTAAATCAATATGCGGAAGCATGATGGTTACCGATTGTTTGTCGTCGCTGACATCCAATAATTTAAAGTCGTATTTGTCTATTGGGTTAGCCTTTTTAATATCGACATAGGATTTAAAACCATTTTGTGATTTCCAACGCGGTTTTCTAACAAAATCGACAATGGTGTAGTTTTTACTTTTGATATTAGCGACATAGGTACGCATATTACGGTGAATCTTGCAGCCAACACGTATCAAGGTATCCTCTGGCCACTGCACCGGTATTTCTACTGCCTTGTTTGGGGGGATTAATCCCACATCAAATTGAGTATTGGTTTTATAACTATTAGCGAATAGATTATGATTTACTGGATCGGAATTGGTGAAAATCACATCCGTCCCCGTTGAACTGACATCAAACTTCTTGGTAAATTTTATGTCTTTTTGGTCGATATTTGCCACATGGCTAGGTGCGTTTATGTCGCGAATGTAAACCACGGCAGCTTCTGGTGGTGATTGTGTAAAAAGAAACGTACCTGTTACGGTGGCAGAATATGAAGCTGGCACTAAAGCAAATATTGTTATGGTAATCAAAAATAGTTTAAGCATTGTTAGTCTCGATTAAGTTATAAAATGTAATAGGTTTACGGGGTCACAATGTCAACATTCATTGGTGCCAACAATGCTAATAGTTGATTTTGTGTACCAGCGGGAATGTGGTTGTCATCCATGGCCTGCATCAATGCCTCTACTAGGGCATTGAATTGCCCATCACTAATAATCATATCTTTGTGCAATTCTTTCATGGGAATGCCACCATACTGGCATGGCCCGCCAGCAAGTTCACAAAATTGAGCCACTAATTGCTCAAAAAGATTGTCAAGATTAGCTTCTTCAAAATGCGATTTGGTGCGTTTATCTATTAAAAGGTTATTGATCATATCTTCAACAAAAATGGATATACCTTGTTCTTTGCCTAATTGAGCATATAAACTTGAGTTAGATGTGGTGTGAGAGTTTGATGGCGTTGTTTGGCATGCCACCATCAATAATGGTAATAGGCTAAGCAGTAAAATGGATCTTATTTTTGACATTTAAAACGCCCCTTGCAATGAAATATAATATCCGGTTTGATCTTTTGCCCCTGCGATATCCCCTAAATCCAGATAAGCAGCAGTGACGGTTAAGGATTTATTGGGGATATACGTTATGAAAAAATCTAGCCAATCGTTTTCTTTTACGGCTGACAAGTAGTCCGACTTTTGACGATATTCAATACCCGCCAACCAGTGACGATTGAAAAAAATACCGGCAGCACCCTCAAACGACCATTTATAATTGTTGCCTTCATCCCCACCAAAGCCGAGTATCCCTATTTGGTTAGCTTTGCTCCAGCGCGCATTAACATCAAGCAATACAGTACGATGTGCGATGCCATCTAACCATACTTTACTAGCGGTTAAATAAAGGTCGGTGCCAGAATCATCCTTAGCACCAACGCTGCTGGGTATGGCAAAATCAACCACGGTTTTATGCTGTATTCCTAAACTAACCTGAGGGATATCTGTATACACGGCATCGCCAAATAATCTGACTTTGGCCCCGGCTACATTGAGGCGAATATCTTTGGCTGGAGCATTGATGCCGAACGTCATTCTAGAAAAAGACAGTTCTAACCTGTCATGGTAATTAACGGCGAAGCCAATGGTATTTAATGAATAGTCGTCAAGTATACTGTCGGAGGTGAAAACAGCACTTCCCCATTCATCATCCGTGGCATAGCCTGAAAGTACTGCCCATGGCACTATGCCGCCACCGGCACTGCCTTCAACTGAATTGACACCTGCTGTCCCTATCAATTTATCGCCTGCATAACTACTGGCTGAAAAAATTATCAACAGGATATAGATCACATTAATAGCGCCGTATTTATTACGTGCTGTTTGATTTTTATTTTTCATTAAATCTCAATTTTTCTAACTTAGATATCCGACTCAGCTTGATTGCTAGCCGTCGGTATATTTTCGTAACTAAATAAACAATATTAATAAGAGTGAATGTACATACGTATAAAGTGGGAAATTGGATCACTTAAAATGTAAATTATTTAAATATCATTTTTTAACCTTGGTAGGGTTATCTCTCCGGAAAATAATATCCCCTATGCTAAGGTGTAAAGCACTCACACAGGGCTAAGTGTGAGGGTGAATTTTATACTGGTGTCAGTTATTTTTAAGCATCTGCAGCGATGCTGAATTACCGGGAAAGCGTTGAATTAACTTTCTAGTAGTGTCAGGCTAAGGC
>MAAB01007467.1_pt1 | contig 17451 bp, 16 predicted proteins | sample 1115991 | NCBI WGS metagenome assembly MAAB01 (sample SAMN04961124, study PRJNA320927) | seawater metagenome | isolation source: sample BD02T18 sea water enriched with oil for 18 days | place: USA:Gulf of Mexico | collected 2013-07-27
TTAGCTGAGATATCACCGGGTGATTTGAACCATGTTTTTTATACTTGTGGTGGTTCAACAGCGAATGATATCGCTTTGCGACTAGTGCATTTTTTCAATAATCTGCGCGGCAAGCCTAATAAAAAGAAAATCATCTCTCGCAACTATGGATATCATGGCTCAACGTATTTTGCTGCCAATCTAACGGGTATTCATGGCACTAAAGATTGTTTTGATCAAATAGCACAAGACTTGGTTAGCCATATCTCTGCGGCTGATATGTATAGAAGACCCGCGGGCTGCGAAAACTTAACTGAGCAAGAATATGCTCAGTTTTTGGCGAATGAATTAGAAAACCGAATTCAACAGCTTGGCCCAGATAACGTAGCTGCTTTTATTGCAGAGCCAATCATGGGAGCTGGTGGAGTCTTAGTTGCTCCAGAAAGCTATCATAAACTTTGTTGGCAGATATGTAAGAAGCACGATGTTCTCTTCATTGCAGATGAGGTAGTTACTGCTTTTGGGCGTTTAGGTGAGTGGGTCGCCTCAAAAGAACTCTTTGATTACCAGCCCGACATTCTCATTGTCGCCAAAGGAATAAACTCAGGTTATGTTCCATTAGGTGCTGCAATTTTTTCAGATGAAATTTACGATGTAATAAGTAAGCCACAAAGTGATGGTGGCGTACTATCATTAGGCTTTACTTATTCTGGTCATGCTACTGCCTGTGCTGCTGCGTTAAAAAATATAGAAATCATTGAGAATGAAAACATATTAGAAAATGTAAAAAACCTTGGACCTATTTTACAAGATGGTGCTAAAGAGTTGCTAAGTAACTCTATCGTTGGAGATGTTAGAGGACGAGGATTTATGCTAGGTATCGATTTAGTTAGTAATAAAGAAACTAAGGCACCACTAAATGTTGCTAGCCGAGTTTTTGATAAATGTATAAAGAAAGGGCTTGTTATCCGCCCCATTGTAAACTTAATTGTTATTTCACCGCCACTTACTTTAAACAAAGACGAAATAATTAACCTACTTGCCATTGTTACTGAAAGTATTGAAGAAGTTCGTCAAGAAGTTTTGACTGAAGGATTAATTTAAATTTTGACAGTCCCAAAGTTGCTGTTAAATGAAAATAATGAGAAGAGAGAGAAAACCATGATGGATACTCAAGTAGCCAATTTATTATCAAAGTATGACGTAACCGAGTCAACAAAGTCGTTTTTAGGCTTGGATCAAAAAATGTTTATTAATGGTTCATTTACCAAAGGAACTAGTACAGAAAATATCGATATTATTGAGCCATCCACGGGTAAAGTATTAACAAACATAATTGCAGGAACAGCACAAGATGTTGATGATGCTGTTAACGCGGCAGAAGCAGCTCTTCATGGCGAATGGGCTAATTATAAGCCACGTGAACGTGAACAAGTTATGCGTAAACTGGCAGAGTTGATCCGTGAAAATATACAAACAGTTGCCGAGTTAGAGTCTCTGGATAGTGGTAAGGCCATTAGCGGCTGTAAGGCTGTAGATATCGCTGGCTCTGCCAATGTATGGGAATACTTTGCAGGTTGGGCTACTAAAATAGAAGGTGCTAGTCGTTCAACCTCTATGCCTGGAGATTATTTTAGCTATACACAGAAAGAACCTGTTGGTGTTATTGGCGCGATTGTTCCGTGGAATTGGCCATTTGCCATGGCGACATGGAAACTAGCGGCACCACTCGCAGCAGGCTGTACTGTGGTGTTGAAACCAGCAGAAATGACATCGTTAAGTATGTTGTTTTTTATGACTTTATGCCAACAAGCAGGGTTACCTAACGGCGTAATTAATATAGTTACTGGACGAGGGCGTGTTGTTGGAACAGCTTTATCCACGCACCCTAAAATTGCAAAAATATCATTTACTGGCTCTACTGAAGTAGGTAAAACAGTCGGTAAAGATATTTCAGATAGTGTAAAGCATGTCACTCTAGAACTAGGTGGCAAGTCACCTATGATAGCCTTTAATGATGCTGATGTTGATGCATTAGCTACAGGTACTTTAGGCAGCATCTACTTTAATGCGGGTCAAGTTTGCAGTGCGGGTTCTCGTTTATATGTACAGCGTGGCATTTATGATGAAGTCATTGAAAAAATCAAACAAGTCGCTGAAGGAATTAAGCTTGGTACTGGCTTAGATCCTGAAACTCAAATGGGGCCAGTTATTTCTAAAAACCAACAGCAAAGTATTAAAAAATATATTGATATTGGTATCAAAGAAGGTGCTCGTTTAGTTACAGGGGGGGATTGTTTAGATGGTGAAGGGTTTTATGTTAAACCGACATTATTTGCCGATACAACAAACAACATGAGAATAGTCCAAGAAGAAATTTTTGGACCTGTACTTGTGGTACAGCTATTTGACACTGAAGATGAAGTTATCGAGTTGGCTAATGATAATGTTTTTGGTCTTGCTGCGAGTATTTGGACTCAAGATATTTCTCGTGCTCATCGAATGATCCCGAAAATAAAAGCAGGCAGTGTTTGGGTAAATATACATGATCCAGGCGACCCGTCTATGCCATTTGGTGGTGTAAAACTCAGTGGTATTGGTAAAGATTTAGGGCCCGAGCAACTTGAGCACTACTTAGAAACCAAATCTGTTTGGATAAATATAGGACAAAATAATGACTAACAAAACTGCAATTGTTACGGGAGCCAGCCACCCGAAAGGTATTGGAAGAGCTATAGCTGTCGCTTTAGCAAAATCAGGTGTAAATGTTGTTATAGTTGACTTAAAGGGAGCGCCGGGACTAGATAGTGTCGTTGATGAATTAACGAATTATGGGGTAAGAGCACATACAATAACTTGCGATGTTACGGACAAAAAAAACATTGAAAAAGTCATCAAAGACACTAAAGAATTTTTTGGTTCTATCGATATTTTAGTTAATAACGCAGGCGTTGGTTTAGGTAGCGCCAACTTTCTAGAACTTACAGATAATGACTGGAATCTATCACTAGCAATTAATTTAAAAGGCGTTGCAGATTTTTGCCAAGCTGCAATCCCCCAAATGCTTGAGCAAGACACTGGTGGTTGTATAGTAAATATTGCATCACTAGCAGGGTTAGGGGCAATCGAGGATATTCCTGCCTGTTACACCGCAAGTAAATTTGCAGTCGTTGGATTAACAAAACAACTTGCTGTGCAATATGCAAAAAATGGTATTCGTGTAAATGCTATCTGCCCAGGCTCTATTCATACTCAAATGCATGAAATTACACTCGATATGATTGCAGAAGAACACGATATTAGTATAGAGGAAGCTCAAAAACTTGAAGATAGTAATATTCCTTTAGGATATACAGCAGAGCCTTCTGTTGTTGGCGATACTGTTGTTTATTTATCAAATGATGCTAGTCGTTATATTACTGGAATTACTATGCCTGTTGCTGGTGGTATGAGTCCTGGCTTGTAGTATTTAATTGAGCTAAAGGTTATGTCAAAAGTTGAAAGAGTATTTCATAGTTTATTATTCGAATTTATTGCTGTGGTAATGCTCACCTTTTTCTTGGTAGACAGCTTTTCACAGAGTCATGGTGAAGCTTTATTCCTTGCTATTGCCACATCCACTATGGCAATGGCTTGGAACTATTTTTACAATATAATCTTTGATTTTAAATTTGGTCAAGAACGTATTAAGCGCAGCTTTAAAATTCGTTGTTTTCACGCAATTTGCTTTGAAGTCGGCATTATGGTTTTAACTATCCCGATTATTATGTGGTCGCTTGATTTAGATTTAATTAGCGTGATTATTTTAGATATTGGTTTAATGGTTTTCTTTTTAGTTTACGCGTTAGTCTTTAATTACTTATATGACCATATTCGATTTAGAATAAGTACAAATAAAACTTAACCTAATCTAACCTTTGCAGTTTAAGACTAAAAGAAGAGTTTTAGCCTTAAACCACATCTTATAAATTACATTTACGTAATTAATAAGTGATACATTCCACTATTGTACCACCAATAAATTCAGATAATTTATGCATACTTGCTTCATTCATAGCAGGAATAAGCACCGGAATGATTTTTTTGAACTGTGGACCTTCAATGTCTTGATAAAATAATCGCCAAGTCATTATACCGTTATTATTTTCATCGGCGATTACTTCTATCTCTGCGACATAATCTTTAATAGGGAAATTTGGCCCTTGTGCTAAATAGACATATCTCAATGGCGGCTCCCAATGAAGCACTTCCTCATAAACATCACCAAAGAATGTAAAAACAACATTAAAACTCGCCTCTTCACCATCTTTTGCAGGGTGCATACGTACATCTTCAGCAAGTAAATACCACTCAGTAATTAGCTCGGGATTACCAAGGATATCGAAAACTTCCTGTGCAGAGTTTCCTTCAAAATGTATTTTACACTCCATTTTTAAAGGGGCTTTAGTATAGTCCTGTATGTTAAATGTCATTATTTCACCTTTTTTAATTTTACGCTTACACATAAATTTACTGTGAATGACAGTTTCACCTAAATGCTAGTTTGGTGACATACCCACTAAGGGTGACGAAAATAAATCCAAACTAGATTATCTTAATATGACTATTATTCTATGAGAAACATTATGCCTAAATTAACAGCGGAGCAATTAGCTCACTATAAAATGCTCGATAAACCAGCGTTTGAATTTACAGACGAAAGTATCAATGATTTTTTTGCTCGAGCTTCACAAGCTGGTGTTCGATTTGATAATGCAGGTTTTTTTCCTCAATCAGGATTTTTTCAAGCTCCGCATAAAAGTGACCTTAGCAATGTAGATATAGCTATTGTTGGTTCTCCCCTTGATCTAGGTGCAATAGGGCTTGCAGGTGGACGACATGGCCCAGAGGCAATAAGAAAGTGGAGCCATGTTATGGGGCCATATCATGACGTTACAGGTAATATTCCTTTTCAACAGTGCAATATTATTGATTATGGTGATGTGGAGTGGTCAGCTACTGATTTACAGGTACGCTTAGAGGATATTGCTCAAGTATTTCAAACTTTAGGTGAGGCAGGTTGTGCAACACTTAACTGTGGTGGTGAGCATACAACCGCTTATGGTGCTCTTAAAGGCTTGTCTAAGGCTCATAACGATGAAGCATTTGGACTTGTTCATATTGATGCTCATTGTGACACTATGGCGTCTTGGGGCGGAGATGCAGTAAATGATGGCTCTGTATTCAGACAAGCTGTATTGCAAGGTTTTATAGATCCTGAGAGAACTGTACAAATTGGTATTCGTGGTCGTTCAAATTTCTTGTGGGATTTTTCTAAAGAATCAGGCATGACAATTATTACCGCTGATGAAGTTTTTGAAAAAGGCACTCAATATGTTTTAGAAAAAGCGAAAGAAATTGTTGGCTTAGATAAAACATACTTCTCATTTGATGTTGATGGATTATGTAGCTCTGAAATGATGGCTACTACTGGCCCTGAACCTTTTGGTTTAACCCCTCGACAAGTACGAGATATTATTTTAGGCAGTTATGATTTAAATATCATCGGTGCCGATATGGTTGAATTTAATCCAGTTCGAGACGCTTCGGGTGCATTTGGAAATGTAGCTGCTGGTTTGTATTGGGAATTATTAAACCTTTTAACCAATGTACGCCACCGCCAAAATGGCCAAGATAATCCTACCCAATGGTAGGAGGGATTAAATGAAAAACAAAGTACTTTGGATCGAAAAAAACAAAGCTGAAATCAGAGAATACCCTATGCCTAAGCCTTTACCTGGTTGGGTATTAATCAAGGTTATGATTGCGCCAATTTGCATTGAGCACAGAGTGTTTGAAACGGGATTTATTGAATGGCATGAAGATAACGACATGCTAGGCCATGAAGGCGTTGGTGAAATTTGTGAGCTAGGCGAAGGAGTCACTGATTTTGCGTTAAAAGACCGTGTGATTATCTATCAAGGTGTTGCCTGTGGGCATTGCTGGGTTTGTGAAAATGGCTTGGGTTCAACTCATTGTATGAACCTAAAAGGTTATAAGGAAATGGCCGAATTATATGGTTCACACTCAGGTATTGGTGGTTATAGCCAATATCGATTAGCGCCTGTGAATATGCTACAGCACATTCCTGAGGAAATGAGTTACAAGCATGCATCCGCAGCGAATTGTTTAATCGGTTGTACCTATACTGGTATTAAAGAGCAGAACATTAGTTCTGAGCATTATTGTTTAGTCTCAGGCATTGGTTTTATAGGTCACGCCACTATTGTTAATTTGAAACATCGAGGAGCGAAAGTTATAGCGCTTGGACGAAACAAGCAGCGCATGGAATTTGCGAAACAAATGGGGGCTGACTTTATCATCAACCCGGAAGAGGATGATTGGTTAGATCAAGTTAAAGCACTTACTCCGCAAAATAGAGGCGTAGACTTTTCATTTGAATGCTCTGGTTACCCTTATTATCAAAGAAAGTGCCTCGACGCATTAAGGCATTACGGAACCATGACCTTATTAGGCTATGCGGCTCATGAGAAAGATTTAAAACTTGAGCTTAATACCGAGTGGGATCTATGTTGGGGACATAAAAATATAACGGCTAGTTTTGACGTAGCCTTCAAAGACAGATTATCGCTAGTAGAAATGCTTTTGGAAAAGCCTGTTCAAGATAAGGTTGATGAAATGGTTACTCATCAATTTCCTATGTCAAAAGCGGAAGAGGCTTTTGATTTACTTATCAATCACAAAGGTTGTGGCTGCAAAGTTCATTTATTACCGCAGGAGTGATTAAAAAAGGTGAGAATTGACTTTATTGAAACCTAATCTTCCATTTTGAAGCCTAAAGAATGTAGCCAAACTATGCCGTCTTTAACGTTAGAAAAATTTCTAGTTTTTATCTTAGAGTGGCATTCATCAGATAATAATTTAGTAAAATCTTCTGTTAAATGCTTGAATAGTCCACTTGAGATATCAGCATTAGCCACTAGCCCGTGCTGCTCTCCCCAATACATTAAAGATTCGAATATATCTCTTGTCTCAGGAATAGCTAACTCCCAATCTTTCATGTCACATATTACAGCCCAGCTTCTACCTGAGAAGTTTTCGATAATAGTACGTTGAAGTGCCAGAGAAAAAGCCATTGTTGTTTCATTGTTCCAAGAGCCAACAAACTTACAATAAAGGCCACAAGGTTTAATTTCTATTGAAAAACCGCCATGTTCAGCATAAGTTTTATGGATATTTGAGTCGCAAAGCGAGTTTGGAATAGAGTAACCTATTGAGTTAAGCCATTTAGCGGCTTCAAAAGTATCAGTAAAGTAGTCAGTTTTAACACTACAAGGCAAAACCTTATTATATGATTCAGCTAAACGAATTTTAGAATAAGAATGATTATGAACTATCGCTTCAGTACTTTGTCCATGCTTGGCAGACCATGAATTCATCCGATCAAATATTTCATGGCATTCATCATCACAGCCGGTAAAGTGAGTCATATCAACCATTAATGCCCAGCCATTCTCAAATTTTTTCTCGATTATTCCTTTTGCTTTCTCGATCTGTTTTTTAGCGGTATTTGCATCTAAATGCCCCCAAAATTTAAGTAAAAGTAATTGTTTATATGTTTCAATTTGGTAACCATTTAACGTTCTCATAATTGAGCCTCATAACAGTACAAATCATAAACCATTAAGGATCTTTCCTTATTATAATAGTAATTATTATGAATACTCACCATTAATTCTATCACCCTAATTGGGTAGGAGAATGACTCGAGCATTTTGTACAATAAAGCCCTGTTCAATAGCAAGGTGATTATTGTATGTGTAATAAAAGTAGCCATGGATTTACTTTAATCGAATTAGTCGTGGTAATTGTAATATTAGCCATTCTTTCTGTAACAGCTTTGCCCAAATTTATTAATTTTAGCAGCGATGCTCGAATTTCAACGTTGAAAAGTTTTGCTGGTACATTTAAATCAACCTCTCAACTAGTGTTTGTAAAACAAGTTGTTGAGGATGACTTGTCTGATGTGCCAAGTGCAGGAATCAACTTATTTGGTACATTCATTCAAACAAGTTATGGATATATTGACGGAGGTAGTTCAGGCGACTTCTTGTCTGTCTTAGATGGTGATATTGCCGTTGGTACAAATCTTTCACAGCCCTGTGCAGATGCTGAATTTTGTCTGAATAGTCGAACGGCAATAGCAGGATATCCAGGACTTACATTACCCTCTACTAATGGCAGTATAGTGATAGCATTTCCGAAAGGCTTTACTCGAAATCAAAGTTGTTTTGCCTACTATTGGTTTTCACAGGAAACAAATGAGCTTCCTGTGGTAGGTGTAATATCAAATGGTTGCTAATCTATTAAATTGCTAGCTTAAAGATTCATACTCATCTCTTAATTGTTGTTCTGTAATGCCGTAACCCGAAGCTATATTTTCAAAAAAAGGTTTCCAATGACTAGTGAGAACTTCAACCTGCTTATCTCCTGTTTTAATTTTAATATAGCCTGCTTCGCCGGGCACTCTTATATTGTATTCAGGTCTCGGTTTTGAGTTTTTAATAGCTGATACATAATCATCTGACTTTTGTTTAACTTGCTCTAATGAACCAAAAACAGCGGGGTTGATACACATAAAGTAACTTCCGCCGACACTTGGTATAGGGTCGTCTGAGGTTTCAAAATCTTCTATTGTTGGCATTGCCGTTGAAGGTATTCCTAACGGATTAATGATGCTGGTTAATGCTTCATTCCACATATTTAATGCGTATGTTCTAGGTGTTTCAATTTGACCACCACAGGTATAATCCATCACACGTCCAAATCCCGAAATAGGACGAGCATACGGTTTAGCATCATCAGTTAATGCTCCACTTTGTGGATCTATTAACCATTGCCCCTTCATGGGTTTATTAAAGAGAACTGCCTCAGCTATATCAGCATCATAAAACTCAGCAAACTTGGTAGATGTCCAGATTGGCGGCTGGTTTCCTGATGGAATAATGGCATCAAAAGGCGGACATGATAATTTATTTTCCATACCCCCATAAGGCGCTGCTAATGGTACGGTATTGTTAGATGCCATACCTACCATCCCTTGCTCATAGGCCATATAAACATATTTGGCAAAGCTTCCAGCATCGTTATGATTGCTACCAAAAACGATAGAAATACCCGTAACTCTGGCTTTTTCAATAGCGCATTTAGCCATTAATGTTAAAGCATAGTAACCGCTTGACTTTTTCCCATCAAAAACGGCCCAGTTACTGTCTTCGTTTACTATTGTAGGAATACTATTAACGTCTAATGCACCGGCTTGAAAAACTAACTCTATAGCTTCGTATACACCTAAACCTTGATTAAGTTTCCCTTGAATATGTGCGAAACATATTGCATCAGCTATACAGTTTGCATGTGTTTCTGTCATGCCTTTTGCCATGGCAACTCGCTTAATTGCATACGATAAAAAGTGAACGTTTTCAGTTCTTGTTAAACTTGATGACATTAAGTGTTCTCCAAAAATTATACGTCAAACTGATCAAAGCTAAATGGGTGGCCGCTTTGTAATTGTTGAATTTCAATAACATTACCAAAGGGATCTCGACCATAGGTCATCATATATCCTTCACTAACCTCTGTTGGTTGATGATGCCAAGTCACACCTGAGCCTTTTAAGTAATCATAGGCAATTTGAATGTCTTCTACTTCAAATGAAAGATGGGTATAACCATGGTCACACAATGGCCTAGAGCTATCCTGTGTTTTTGCTATAGGTTGATGAAACTCAAAAATCTCAAGAATGATATTTCCTGCCTTAATCATCATCATATGGCAATCAGCATTTTCTAGTTGCAATAAATCATCTCCCATTTTTGATGGTGAAAAGTGCTGACTATCAACAACCGTAAAACCTAATTTATCAATGTAGAATATCTTCGCCTCAGCCAAAGAGGGCACTGATATGGCAATATGATGAATACCTTTAAAACCAAACATCGTAAACAACTCCTATTTTATAATTATAGATCTGGTGCCATATCACTAGCTAAATAAACAACAGTCACTTTATTAAACAACAACTTCATATATATTGTACTTATTTCAATGTATTAGGGGTTAGGTTGCTCGCAACACATACTTGTTTTGAAGAACAAACGATGTAAAAGCCTATAGAGCAAATAATAAGAATAAAAGTAATTGCGATGAATAAACCTAGCCAACCTGAAAGTTCTATTAGGCTTCCCCCTAAAGCTGGGCATATTATTCCACCAATAGCTAAGAATGATGCAAGCCAGGATGCTTTAGATTGGTCTTGATTTATCACTATTTTCATTTGATAAGCTAAGCTGAAATTCCAACACAAAGAAAGTGAAAAGGCAGCCAAAGTAAAGATTACAAAGGTGAAGTGTAGATAAAAGGCCCAAACGATTAAAAGTAATAAAGGCGTGATAAATATGATAGATTTTTTCAAGTTAAGTTTATTACCGATATAGGCTGCCAGTAATCCTCCAGCGGCACCACCCATGACGGACAATGATAAACCTAGTCCTATGTCATCTGGACTTAGTTTGTTGGCAACTGCAAGTCTTTCAACAAATGACCATAGTGTTGATAACGCACCAAAAAATAAGCAAAGACAAAATAAAACAGTCCATAACTTTATATTGAATGAAAGTGAAGTTGAGGCTTTACTATTAGTTGTTATCATTGCGTCTTTATCAGTTGTTTTAGAGAGTTTAGGTAAACTAAATGAAGCAAAACCAAGCAATAGCACCGTAAATGAAATCGCTAAAAATGAACCTTGGAAGCCAAAAGTAGCAACAACAAAAGTTGGTATCATAAATAGTAAAAGCGCAGCTAAAACCTGCTCAAACATTATTTTTATACCAAAATATCGTTCAGCATTTGCAGTGTTAGATAAAATTACTATAGCTAGACTGAATAAAGTACCTGAGCCAGCTCCTATAAGGCTTAAAAATAATAAAATTGGATGATATGAAGGAACAAAAGCGATAAGCAAAAGACCAAGAGTCATTAATAAAACCCCTAAGTATCCAGTACTTTTCCAATTGAGTCTTATTGTGATAAATGGTGAAAGAGTACAAGCAACTAAAAATCCTAAGAAATAAAAAGAAACTAATAAACCACTTTGTTGTTGAGAAAGATTTAGGCTATCAGTTGTAATGCCGATGACTACTGGCAACAAAAGGAACATTAACGCGCCCAAAGCTGAAATAGTACTAGTAGAAATGATTTCTTTTGTTGAAAAATTCATATTCACCTTAATTGATTTGCTATGAAAAATGGCCGCATTAAATAAACTGTGATGTTATTCATTGCGGCCTAAAGGTTTAATTTTCAAATCTATATGTGAAATCTATACCGAAGGTAGCGGGTTGATTATAAAATACAAAATGATCTTGCTTAGCCAAGCTGAAACTTTGATAGCTTGGGATTTCCTCATTAGTTATATTTCTTCCCCATAAAGCTACACTCCATGTCTCATCAATATTTGATAAGGTAATTCTTGAACCAAGCACCAGTGATGATTCATTCCATTGTGATGAAGGGTCATTATCATATCTGAGGTAAAAATCAGATTTATAAGCCGCATTTATTTGCATTGATAGCAGTAGGTCGTCAGTAATCTCGTTAGTCCAATTAAAAGAAGTACTTGCTGACTGCTTAGGAGCATGAGATAACTCATTGCCATTAAAGTTAGTAGGGTTACCAAGTGCATCGGCAACATTTTCAATACTATTTGATATTTCTGTATCTAATAGCGCTGCGCCAATAGTCCAAGTAAATGATTCAGTTAATAGCCATGTTGCACTTAACTCAAGTCCTTTCACTTTTGCATCACCAACACGATTTAGCGTATCAAAACCCTCCGTTGTAGCATAAACCCCTTGCATATCTTGATAATCATAATAAAAAGCAGTGACATCTAATCTCAAGTTGTTATCCAAAGCAGATAGTTTTGAACCTAACTCAAAAGATAAAATTGACTCATCATCATAGGGGGCAACATCACCTTCTGCAAAAGGGATTGTGCCAGGAAATCCGCCTGATTTGTGACCTTGAGAAACGCCACCATAAATCATCCAGTCTTCTTCTAGCTTATGATCAACTCCTAACTTCCAAGAAACATGGGATGTGTCCATTGATTGTTTATAAGTAGACAAGTTAGTAGGATCATCTGAGTAAGGCATTATTTTAACAACTCGATTGCCTTTATCATCTATTCCGTATGCTTCATCTTCAAAGTCTTTTTCATCATTTGTGTAACGAGAGCCAAAGCTAACATTAGTTTTATCTGAAAGAGCGTAGTCAAATTGAGCAAAAACTGCGTAGCTGGTATTCTTTTGTTCAAAGGTATGGTTAAAAACAGCGCCAGTGTTCTCTATAGTTGCGCCATAACCACCAAAGTCAAAAGGAAGCGCAGCAAATAATCCAAAATTATCTGATGCATAACCCGAAGTATTTTTCATATCTTCACTGGCATAAAATAAACCAGCAATCCATTTTAATGGCCCTTCAGTGGTTGAAGTAAATCTAAACTCTTGAGAGATTTGGTCCACTTCAAAATCTTCATATTGATGCAAGATATTTGCGGTTTTCCAACTATCATTTATTGGCAGTCCGATGAATCCAGCAATTTCTTGCAGATCCATACCTGCGATGCCATCTAGATCTGTTTTGTGTCGGTAATGAAAATTATCTACGCCAGTTAATGAGGTGAAAGTAGCAAATGATAATTCATGGTCTATTCGCAATGAAAAACCATTGTATTCATCATCAGCAACAGGTTTGAAATCATAACTTCCTGAGTTTACATCACCATCAGTGTCAGAGATTCCTTGATATGAGCCACCAAAAAAACCATCAATAAAACATTCAGAAGGGTCTGGTCGGCCGATTAATGCTGACGCACATGGTGTACCATTAGCGCTTGTTGTACCTTCTGCTTGTGGTAGCCATGGTTGTGATTTATCTGAGCCTGTATGAATATTAGCTAATATCGTAGTATCGTCTCCAGTCCACATTAATTGAACTCTTGCAGCAAATTTATCTACTTCACCATTTTTAGTCCAATTTTCATCAGGGTTGGTATTAGTTTGAAAACCTTCACTCGATGTTTCAGATTTAAATGAAGCTCTTGCCGTTAGGGAATCAGTTAGTGCACCACCAACCGCGCCTTCTAAATTAGACGTTTGGTAGTTACCTACCGTAGCAGTGACATAACCTTCTGTTATGTCGGTTGGTTTTTGGGTTATAAAGTTAACGACACCTGCGGTTGAATTACGGCCAAATAATGTACCTTGAGGCCCTTTTAGTACTTCCACGCGCTCTAAATCAAATAAGCTAAAGCCAGTCATTGCATTTGAGCTAAGCGGTATCTCATCAATATGTACAGCCGTAGTTGGCGTATTGTTTAAACTAAAATCGTTCAGCCCTACACCGCGAATAGTGATGATTTGGTTACCATTACCCCCAGCAGAATTTAATTCAATATTCGGAATAGCATTAGCAATATCTACAGCGTTACTGAGTCCTAAGTCTTTTAATTCATTTTCTGTAAATGCGTTGATAGAAGTAGGCACATCCTGTAAGCGTTGAGAACGCTTTTGAGATGTTACGGTAATAACCTCAAGCCCTTGGAACTCATTTTGTGAGACTGAAGAGCTTTCTTCTGCGGCGCTTTGAGCAGTACTTAATGATAAAGCCAAAGCAATTGACATTGATAAGGCCGACCTTGTTAGTTTCTTAAAGTTGTTTACCTGTTGCATTTTGTTATTACCCTTCTAGTTATCGTGTTTAATACCATAGCGAGTAAGTAGCATTTGTGTGAATACCCACTCAGGGTTACTGATAATTTTGAGAATGAATGTAACTATAAAAGCATAGCAAGAAATACTTAAACCACATGAGGTAAACATAATGGAAACAATACGGCTAGTTAACGAAAATCCATTTCTTTCTGTAAGAGAAGGACGGCTTTATTTAGAAGATGTTGATCTCGTTGAAGCGGCAAAAACACATGGGACACCATTGTTTGTTGTATCAGAAAACTATTTACGGCAAAACATTCGCGATTATCAGCATGCATTTGAAGCCTATTGGCCTGAAGGAAAAGTAAAGGTACTTCCGTCGGTTAAAGCCAACCCGAATATTGCCATTCGTAAAATTATTGACAGTGAAGGCGCTGGTTGTGACATATTTGGTCCAGGAGAGTTAGAGTGCGCTATTAGAGCGGGCGTTCTTGGTGAAAATATAACTGTCAATGGCTCTATTAAGAGTAAAGAGATCATCCAAAAGTCTATTGCACTTGGTGCAACAATCATTCTAGATAGCCCTAAAGAGCTTGAAATCTGTATTGAGTCTGCTCAAAAGTTAGGAATGCCAGCGAATGTTCTACTGAGGTTAAAACCATGGCTTGGTGATACAGATGAAATGTCAGACTTTTTACCAAACTGTGAAATTAGCAAGCTAACTCAAACAATTAAGTATGGTATCCCTACAACAGAGGTTTTTGCAATGGCTAAAAGCCTTAAAAATTGTGAAGAAGTTAATTTACTTGGCGTGCATATTCACATGGGAAGGCATTCAAAAAAGTTACGTGTTTGGGAGCTTCTTATTGAGTCTTATGTTTTATTAATTAAAGAACTTAGCGACATTCTAATTGGCTGGACGCCACAAGTTGTTAATTTTGGTGGAGGATTTGCTGCAAGTTTAGATAAGGAAACCAGAGTTGCAAAAACAGATTATTTAACTCCGACGGTAGAAGATTATGCAAAATCGATAACTTCAGCTTTTAGAAATAGTATGACAAGGCTTGATCTATCTACAAAAGGAATAATGATAGAGGTTGAACCGGGAAGAGCTACTCATAATCAAACAGGTTTACATTTAACTACCGTTAAAAATATCAAACATGAGACAACAAATATTAATCATAAATGGGCTGAAGTCGACACCTCTGAAGTGTTTTTAGGGATTCAAGGCGTTAACCCTACACCACCTTTTGATTTTGTGGTTGCCAGTAAAGCTGATAAAGCAAATGAAATGACATGCGATATTGTAGGGCTAACTTGTAATGCGGAATGGCTTTTTGAAAACGTTACCGTGCCCAAGTTGTGTGAAGAAGATGTAATAGCACTTTTAAATACAGGCTCTTACATTGAGCCAATGGCTGCTAATTTTAATGCACTTCCACGCCCTGGTATGGCACTTATTTCTGGCGATAAATGCAATATGATTAAACGTCATGAAACGGTTGATGAAGTGTTTAGTCGTCAAGTAATACCAAAGTATTTAGATAAAAACTCCTAATAAACCAAAGTAGCAACCCTACATGAGGAGTATTGATGTTTGATTTATCTTTAAAGCATATCTTAATTACAGGTGCTGGCAGTGGTATTGGTTTGGCTCTTGCTACTCACTTTAAAAAAGTTGGGTGTATTGTGAGCGCAGTAGATTTAAAAGTCAGTGATGAACTATTGGCGTTGAGCGTAAACTGCTTCTCTGTTGATGTTTCTGATCCTGATAGCTTACTTTTGGCATTTGAAAATGCCGAAAGTAAGCATGGAAAGCTAGATGGACTGATAAATAATGCAGGCATCGCAATACCTGAAGGTCCTATAGAAGATGCTGATTTAGCGTTATTAAGTAAAACACTAGATGTAAATGTAAAAGGTGTTTATTTAGGAATAAAGTATGCTGCTAAATATCTAAACGAGGGAGGTTCTATCGTTAATACTGCTTCTCTTGCCGCTCATTTAACGCTGCCTGAATATTCTATTTACTCAATGTCTAAAGCCGCGGTAATACAGTTAACCAAAAATGCCGCTCTGCAATTAGGTAGCCGCGATATACGTGTTAATTCAATTTCTCCTGGCACGGTACTAACTCCTATGGAACCGATTGATGGAGTTGAAGCTACATTAGCTAAAAGCACTACTGCATTGGCACGACCTGCACAAGTGGAAGATCTTCTTGGCGCTTATCATTTTTTATTAGCTGATGCATCTAAATACATCACAGGTATTGATGTTAAAGTCGATGGTGGTTGGTCTGCGGGAATTACTTATTCAGGTATAGAAAAATTAAGCCACTAACATGGGGGATTTAGCAGCTTAAAGTAAAGAGGAAGGAAAAAATGAGGATTAGTTATCACCCGCTGAACCCGCTAATCTCTCCCATAATTTAGGGCCTATACCCGCTGTCATACCGCCACATACATTGATAGCTTGACCATTAATAAATGCACAGTCATCAGCAGCCAAAAAATGGGCTAAAGCAGCTACTTCTTCTGGCTCAGCTATCCTACCAAGTGGGATCATTATTTTTTCCATTTCTAGTTGGCTTTGATCATTATCATGGGCCATGGGTGTATTGACTGAAGCAGGGCATATTGCATTCACACGGATGTGCCTATCTCCAAGCTCAACAGCTGCTGTTTGTGTTAAACCTACAACAGAGAATTTTGATGTGCAATATGCACCTAAACCAAAGACGCCCATTTTCCCTGAAAGCGAAGATGTATTAATGATGCTACCACCATCATTCATGAAATCAGGTCCATATTTTAAGCCAAAAGCAACACCAAGCGTATTTACCTTAAAGGCGAACTCGTAATCTTGCTGTGTTGCCTCATTTAAGCCTTTAAATTCAGGACAAACACCCGCATTATTAGCAATTATATCTATCATGCCAAAACATTCAGCGGTATATTTCAAAAGACTTATAACACTGTTTTCATCAGACACATCAACCTCATAAAACTTGGCACCAATGGATTCGGCTTCTTTGTTTGTATCTGCTAAGTCAGCAATGACAACTTTCGCACCTGCTTTGATGAACCTTTTTGCCATTGCTAAACCAATACCAGAAACGCCTCCTGTAATTACAGCAACTTTATTTTTAAGTGAAAAATTAGGTAATTCGTTATTGTTTGAATCCATGTTTAACTCCTTAATTATATCCCAAGATATAATGATTATTTGATTCTAACGGGTTGGGATAGCTTTCATTTAGCAATTTATCTTCTTGGGATAAACTAGCTTCGTTTATCGTTTTAATGTCTGCCTTAGGTATATCATTGCTACTTTTTTCATTAGGTAATTTCATAACTAAATCCTCATCAGCGAAAGAACTATATTAATATTGAAGCTTCATAGTATTTTAATTATGAGAAATGAAAATCCCCCTACAGGGGTATGACTGAGTGTTTTCATTTCATGGTGGGAGGGACGCCATAGATAATATAGTTTAAAAAACTATTTACTCCATAAGTTTCTATGGCGCTTTGGGGCACAAACCGCCTTAGATTTTTTACACAAAATGGTTACTGTTAATTATCCACATGCTCAAGTAAAAACATGAATACACATAAGATCGTGGCCAACATCAATCGACCACTACATTGTAAGCAACATTTAAAAAGATCACAGAGCTAGTTGGTTAACT
>MAAB01033045.1_pt1 | contig 17445 bp, 20 predicted proteins | sample 1115991 | NCBI WGS metagenome assembly MAAB01 (sample SAMN04961124, study PRJNA320927) | seawater metagenome | isolation source: sample BD02T18 sea water enriched with oil for 18 days | place: USA:Gulf of Mexico | collected 2013-07-27
TAACCATTAGCCCAGAGTTACTTGCGCAGCTTGAAGCTGACACCAGCCCTCTTGAGCAGAAGTTATTTTCTGCTGAAAACATCACCGATAAGCCTAAACCTTTAACAGAAGCTGAGTTCAGATGGTCTATGAATAACGATCCAATGGCCCATGACAAACTCGCCGATGGCATTCGTCGCTTTGCAGCAGATCAAGTCACATTAGAGACCATGCTAAGCGCAAAAATTAAGGAGCTATAATGTTTGATAAATTATTATCTTTTTTTCAACAAGAAGAAGAGAAAACAGCAAGCCATAAACCTGAATTAGCTGCGGCTGCGCTATTAGTCGAAATAATGAATGCTGATGATGACTTGTCTGATGAAGAAGCTGAAAGTATCAAAAGTATTTTATTTGAGACTTTGTTTCTTACCGAAGAAGTAGCAAGCGAATTATTAGCAACAGCAAAAAAACAAGTTCACGAAGCGAATGATTTATTTCAATTCACCGAAGTTATTAATGCCAATTACAGCCAAGAAGAAAAAGTGAGTTTAATTGAATCGCTTTGGAAAGTTGCCTATAGCGATAAGCAGCTCGATAAATATGAAGAACACATGATTCGCAAGATCTCCGACCTACTTTATGTTTCTCATAGCGACTTCATTCAAACTAGAAACCGAGTTAAAGCTGCCTGCTAATGAGTTCTCAAATTAATTCTGTCCAAAGCACAGATCTTGTTGCAGCGTTTGATGCCCTCGCACTGGGGCTCGCTCAGTTTTGTAATTTATTAGATCAGCGATGAAAGTAACTTAGATCACCTAAAAAAAGCGTGCAGCTATTATCAAGATATTTGGTATAAAGATCAGCAAGACGGTAGAGAAACTCGCAGCTGCTACGGCTTAGTAATGGCCAATGAGAAAATAATCACCCTTGCGCAAGAGATTAATAACGCCAAAGATGCTTTCAGAGCACTGGTACAACAGGTGCAGAAAACTGATAAAGATTTATGGCTGAGTCATAAAGCACAATTAAATACGCGTCATCAAAGCTTACGAAATCAGCTTTATTATACAGGCCTTGGGCGCATCCATTTAAAACAACTTTATCGCCACATTCCGATACTGCCTAACCGACCAGAAAAAATCGGTTTTACCTGGTATAGCAACGGCCGCAGTATAAAAAAACTCAGCGTCGTACAAGCGCAAAATAAACTGTTAGCTATGGGCGAAGAAAAGAGTCACATTCAGCAGCAATTGCAAAAACTGAATACCCTGCCAGAGCACGAAATACTTGCGCAGATTCAAACTCAAGTTCCCGTGGTAAGAGCTAACTTAGTTTATAAATTATTAAACGAAAAAGGTCATAGTGAAACGATACGCAAAGCGATGAATGTTTCCTTGCCTTTGTTAGTACCTGAAGAAAACAGCCCGCTATTACCAAGCTTTAATCAAATTGAAGATCAACCCCCCGCTGCGAGAACACGGATTGCGAGAAATGATTTTAAGATTTGTGAAGAGGTATTTTTACCAAGCTTGCGAGTGCATCGTTACCTGTAAGACAATATGCCCTTTAATTCAGAAGACATAAAAAAACCCAGTCCATGTTGCCATGCCTGGGTTCTATAAAAACAAACTTTAAAGCTACAGTTTGTTCAAACCATTCAAAGCAGCAATACGATACGCTTCTGCCATCGTTGGGTAGTTGAAGGTAGTATTAACAAAATACTTCAACGTATTCCCTTCACCTTTCTGATTCATAATTGCCTGACCAATATGCACAATTTCTGCAGCTTGGTCACCAAAACAATGAACCCCTAACAGCTCCAATGTTTCGCGATGGAAAAGAATTTTCAGCATACCCACACCTTCGTGAGTAATTTGCGCACGAGCAATATTCTTAAAGAATGCCTGCCCTACTTCATACGGCACTTTAGCTTCCGTTAATTCACGCTCGTTCTTACCGATCGAACTAATTTCTGGAATTGTGTAAATACCCGTAGGTACTTCGCTAACAAAACGGAAATCTTCAAGATCCGTAATGTCAGCCGCTGCTGCTCGACCTTGGTCATAAGCTGCAGATGCTAATGCAGGCCAGCCAATCACATCACCAATGGCATAAATATGATCAACCGCTGTGCGGTAACTCTGATCTACATCTAACTGACCACGAGAGTTTGCTGCCAAACCTGTCCCGCTGCCCATAAAAACGCATCTGCTTTCACTTTTTTGCCAGATTTCATCTTCAAAGTAACGAACTTATCGTTAACTTCTACCGAATCAAAATCTTCGTTATGACGAATCAAGGCGCCTTTGTCACGTAAGTGATAACTTAACGCGTCAGAGATTTCATCATCCAAGAAGTTTAATAAACGATCCCCTGGGTGAATCAAATCTACTTTAACCCCTAGGCCAGAGAAGATAGACGCGTACTCACAACCGATAACACCAGCGCCATAAATAATCATGGTACGCGGAGTATGTTCCAAGCTCAAAATGGTATCGGAGTCGTAAACACGGCCATGATCAAAATCGATATTAGCGGGACGCCATGGGCTAGAGCCCGTAGCAATCACGATTTTCTCAGCGTGTAAACGCATGTGATTGGTCGAGGTTGGACTTAATACATCAATAGTATTTGGATCAACAAACTTAGCATGACCAGTATAAAGGCTAACGCGGTTACGGCCGTAAAATTCAGTACGAACCTTTACCTGCTTAGCAATAACCTCTTCGGCATTACGTAATACTTGAGGAAACGAGAACCAACGCGTATCACCGATATCACGAAACATCGGATTAGTATTGAATTGAATAATTTGTTTTACAGAGTGACGCAAGGCTTTAGATGGGATTGTCCCTAAGTGGGTACAGTTGCCACCAACCATATTACGATTTTCAACGACCGCAACTTTCTTACCTTTTTTCGCAGCATTCATCGCTGCACCTTCCCCTGCTGGGCCTGTACCGATAATTACTACGTCGTAATGGAAATCTGCCATCCTGTATTCCGCCCTTACTGGCTGCATCACCTAAGTTTATTGAGCTATTTCATAGAGCTATCTAGGTGATTTTGATTACTTTATTTTTAAAAAATCGTTAGTGCTAATAATTATAGGTTATAACCCATCAAATAGGCGATGACTTTAATCACTTATCTGACTTTTTTGACGCATCATAGAATAAATCTTCAGCTTCTTGACGAATAGGATCTTTACTCGACTCACATTTTTCCAAATCTCCGCCGCAGACATCGCACGCGCCTTTCATACCAACGGCCGACATACCGCCACAAGAACCGCTAATAGGCTTACCACCCATCAATAAACCTGCAGACATCAATACTACAAAAAGCACCATCACGATAAATACGATCAATAATGTTGTCATAACACACCTCTAATTCTTTAATGCACTGTTAGTTTAGTCTTAATTGCTCAAACCGTTGGCTAGCATGCTGCTCAAAGCCTTTATCGGTTCTCACAATGAAATAGGCAGCCAAGCTATGCTTTTCTGCCAATTTCAATCCTTCTTCCGCACCCAATACCGTGAGTGCCGTTGCCCAAGCATCCGCCATTGCCACTGATTCGTGCAATACCGTTACTGAAGCTAAATTGTGCTTTACGGGAAACCCCGTACGACCATCAATGGTATGAGAAAAACGCTGACCATCTTGCTCGAAGAAATTACGATAATCTCCAGAAGTGGCCACGCCCATATTTGATAACGGTATAATTATGTGCACACTGCGGCCATCATCATTGGGCGCTTCAATCGCTATGCGCCAAGGTTGATTTTTTGGCTTAATGCCATGAGCAATGATTTCACCACCGACCTCGACCAGGTAGTTTTCAATGCCTTGCCTCTGTAGCAGCAGACCCAGTACATCGACAGCATCGCCCTTAGCAATTGCCGATAGATCTATATAGCGCTGACTGGTGAGCTGCAATTGAAAGCTTTTTTCGCTTTGGCGCAAGTTTATCGCATCAGACCCAACCTGCTGCAGCATAGACTGGATATCATCTTGTTTTGGAATTTTATTTTGCGATTCAACGGGGCCAAAGCCCCAAAGATTAACCAACGGCCCTACCGTGACATCAAATGCGCCGTTTGATTGCTGATTAATCTGTTTAGACATCATTAGTACACGATAGAGATCAGCACTAATCACTTGCCAACCAGAATCAAAATCGACATTCGCATCTTGCACAGAGCCGTTATTAATAACAGATAGCTCGGATGATGGGTCGTAAGTCGACATGCTTTTATTAAAATCAATTAATAGATTATCGACTAACTGTTTAAGCTTCTGCTTTTCGTTATCAAGTTCTTCCTTACCCTGTTTATCGCTAACCCAACTGATGTGGTATTCCGTACCCATCGTCGGCCCAGAAATTTTACTAATAACAGGAGAGTCGTTGCACCCAGTCAGTAATATTAGTGATGCGGTGAATACAAAAAGTGAAATAACACGAGATAGCAAAATACCAATACCCTGAAACATAAATATTGAGCGATTATAACGGATTGTTATTTACGAACCATGCCTTAAACCGTCATTTTAGGTAAATAACATGATTCTTTGTGACCACCAGCAGTGAAAATGCCAAATGCCTTAAACCGCATATAGATTGTTAGCGATTTAGTTTAATATAAGAAGGTTACTAAATAGAGATTGAACCATGGCCGAAATGAACATGACCACTGAGATGCTAGAACTGGTCGCGCAACGCTTTCGCTTATTAGCAGACCCAATGCGTTTGCGTATTTTGCACGAGCTTCAAGATGGCGAATGCAGTGTCGGTGAACTCGTCAATCGGACGGGGGCTTCTCAGCCTAACGTTTCCAAACACCTTGCGAGCCTTCGCAGCCACAGCATGGTGAAAAGACGTCAAGAAGGCAACATGGCCTACTTCAGTATTGCCGCACCTTATATCTTTGCCCTTTGCGATACTGTCTGCAATAGCATGAGAGATGAAATGGAACATAAGCAATCGTTACTTTCATAAGATTGCTCATTTCATAAGGCTGCCTGTTTACTGAAGCACTAGACTGGCTGACGCACGCTGGTCGCTGCCAAGCGCACAATACCTGATCCAGACAACTTCCAACCATCACGGCCAGAAACTTTCTGCGCAATAATCAAATCATGCTCACGCCACTGATTCATTAACTGGCTAAATTGAATACGATTTATACGTATATCGTCCACTGCATGAGCCGATGGCCGTTGCTGCAATAAGCGACGCTTAACCTCTGCTTCAGTCAAAGTTTCCAACGCCGCACGTAATTTCTCTTCACTCGTAGCCGTTTTCATCAAACTGGCGACACAAGAAAAGATAGCGTCCCAGCGCATGGGAACAGAAATTTCTTCTAGGGTATTATTACCCGCCTCATAAACCTTGGCTGACAACTGCAGTCGAATCAACTGCCTGGTTTTTAGCATCCACTGCTTGTTATCGATTTTGACTTTGGGTTCGGCCGCCTCAATCGCAACATCAGGCTCGCTCACTGAATCCAATTTCAGCCAACCGCCCGCTTTATTACTTAAGCTATTCACTACCGCTGTTTTAACATGGGAGATCAGTTCTTCGCGTAAATGCCACAAACGATAGTTGGTTTTAGACACGACACCATGAAAGCCTGCAAGGCGCCTCTGATCTTCTGTTTGCCCTTGACCTGGCAATGAGTTTTTAACAAAAGACAATACGGGCTTGGATAATGACTGTGCGTGTACAAACTCACGATGCAGATAACTAATCCCCGTTGGCGCCATCGGCCCATATTCATCACCGAGTATCATGATAAATAGATCAGCGTCTTCAATTTGAGATCGAACTAAATTCCAGTCGTAAGGAGATGTATCTTCTCGACAAGGAAAACCACAGGACAATATTCCCATACGGGCTAATTGTCTGGTCACTTCATAACGCTCACTGTCCAAACCAGCGTGGTTTGATGCGACGTACACTAAAAAACGCTTAGTCTGCGCCATTACTGCCCCTCAATCATTATTATTATTACTCGTTAGAATGCTGACTTTATTTTTCACCATCTACTAGATTAAGGCAAACACTTTTAATAAGTAAATCGCAATACTCAGTGTAAACATTGATACCAGCGTTGTTAAAGCAATGATATTCGCCGCCAACACATGATTTCCACCGATGGCACGAACCATCACAAACGATGCTGCAGCTGTTGGACTGGCGAACATTAGAATCAAGCAGCCCAGCTCAACCCCTCTAAAACCAAAGCCATAAGCACTCAAGCCAACCACCAAAGGTAATAATACCAGTTTAATAGTCACCGAAAGCCAAGATAGCGCTTGGCTTTGACGCAAGGCACTTAGACTTAAAGAACCCCCAATACAAATAAGCGCTAAAGGCAACGTCATCGCTGCTAAATAATCAATACTGCGCATCATAATCATCGGCGGCTGCCACTGCATATAGGCCAAGGGTAAAGCACACAAGATTGCAACAATAAGAGGATTAGTTATTACGTCCTTTAACAACTGGGGCCAATTCATCTTCGCCTCCATCGATGCAGCATGAGTGAGCGCATAGATAGAAAGAATATTATAAATTGGGGTTATAACCGCCAGTAACAAAGCCCCTATCGCCAACCCAGGTTCTGCAAACGTCGTCACACAAAAGGCCAGACCTAAAATCCCTAAATTTGAACGAAAGCTAGCCTGAACAAAAACGCCCAAGTTTGCTGCCTTCAAGCGATAAAATCGCGCCCCAAACCAGAGCACAAAAAAGCTAACAAAGGCGATTGAAAGCGCAAAGGTAATTAGGCGTACATTGGCGATTTGGTTGATGTCAGTACGCACAATGGCGGCAAACATCAACACAGGTAAAGCGAGATTAAATACAATGTAGGATGCCTTGGAGGTAAAAGCGTCGTCGATTTTATTGCGCCATTTCAACCATATGCCGATAAAAACCAACGAAAAAACGGGTAAGGTAATCGACCCGACAAAAACTAATTGCTGCCAATAATTCACTTACTTCCCTCAAATCCGTGTATCAAAGCACAATATGCGATAGAATGACCACTGTATAATCAAACAAATCCGATATCATGACTCGTAAAAAAAAGACCCGTTCATTAAAAAGCATTCACAGTGTAAAAACTGGCAGTGTTAGCAAGCTCAAGCGCGATTCAACGACTGACCGCCAGTCAAGCAATCTCAAAGGTAAGAACAAGCCCAAATCTGTTTATCAAAAATTCCTTGATGAAAATCCAGATGCGATTGAAAAGCAACAACAGCCAATCTCTCCTGAGAAAGCCGCTGAAAAATTGGCTGAAATTGCCCTAAAAGCTGAACAAGCAGCCGCGGCTAAAGCTGCTGCCAAGAAGCCTAGGACCAATCCTAAATTCAAGAAAGAAGAAAAAGAAGTCGTCGAAAAAGAAAGAGAACCTGATCTATTGGGACAACTCGACAATAAGAACTTCAAAGATTTCTATTAATACGTCCGACCTCAGTAGGTATTCCGATAACCATGGCGCTTTTAACCGCCTCTAACGTATCGTTAGAGCTCGACTGTTATCCTAAGGTGAGTAGCAATATTCAACAGCCCTGGGATGCAGCAGACCTATACCTGCTTGAATCGGCAGAATTTGGCCAATACCCCGCTATCATCAACGATCAGTGGGGAGCCCTCTCCTGCTACCTCCAGCAACAAGATAAACAGCCTATCAATGCTCTTTATTGCTGGAGTGATTCGTTTTGCAGCCAGCAGGCAATTAAAAACAACCTCAACAAACTACTTAGTAACTCCGCTCAAACACCAACCCTGTTTGATCAAGAATCCCCTACCTTTCCAAAAGATACCGATTCAATTTGGATTCAATGCCCTAAGTCCTTCGATCAATTACATTGGTGGTTACAGCTAGCACAACAGCAGTTAGGGAGTGGCATTCATGTTTATATTGCAGGCATGGCAAAGCACATCCCCGTTAAATGGCTAAAATGGCTAGAGAATCATAATAGTGATTATCAGCAACTGCCAATTAAGAAAAAAGCACGCCTAATGACCTTTAAACTGGGTGATAACCTACCTGCTTTGAATGTCTTAAAAAGCTATAGCGATCTTTATGAAAAAGAAGTCAGGGCTCTTCCAGGCGTATTCTCTCGTGACCACATGGACATTGGCAGTCGATTCTTTATCCACCAGCTCAGTCAACTTGAGCTTAAAGGTACAGTAATTGATTTAGGCTGTGGCAATGGCCTACTGAGCCTAGCTTGCTTGCAGCAACAAAAACAACACAGTGACCTGCAGTTAATCCTCTGTGACGACTCTTCATTAGCGCTTAGCTCTGCCAGACAAAATCTAATTGCGCGCAATTATAATGATGGGCGATATCTGCATACCGACGCACTTTTAAGCGTAACCGAACTTGCGGATACTATTCTCTGCAACCCTCCTTTCCATAGCGGCAACCGTATATCGACTGCAGCAGCGGAAAGAATGTTTAAGCAAGCCCGCAAGCAGCTCAAGAAAGATGGGCAATTATTAGTCATCGCTAATCGTCACTTGCCTTACGCCCCGATACTGAAAAAGAACTTCAACAAGATTAAAACCCTTGCTAGCGATAGTAAGTTTGTTGTCTATCAGTGCCGTGAGGCTAAGTAGTGTATCGTATTGCAACTAATGCAACCCGCTACGAACTAATTGAGAAACGCAGCCGATTTATTACCTACTGCGAAAAAGTAAGCACTACCGAAGAATTTAAATCCTTCCTACAGCGACTGAAATCGCAATATCCTGATGCTCGCCACTTCTGCTATGGGTTTCGCATAGGCCCCCTCACTAGCGCCCAAAGAGGCTTTAGTGATGACGGCGAACCCAGCGGCACAGCAGGTATGCCAATACTCAACGTTATTGACCACTCTCTCTTTTCTGATATCGCTATCATAGTAGTACGCTACTTTGGTGGCACGAAGCTGGGCACTGGAGGATTAGCGCGAGCCTATAGCGAAGCCGCTAAGCAATCATTAGAACAAGTGGTATGGCAGGAATATGAAGCTCAACAGATTATTCAGCTAAGCTGTGAGTTTCAGCAAGAGCATCAACTGAGATACTTGATTAATAAACTGGAAGGAAAAATACTGCAGGTTCGTTACAGCGAGAAAGTATTATTAGATATCGAACTAACACTAACCGCTGATTTAAGCACTCTGACTATGTTCTTGGTCAAGATTAATCACAGCATCACTTAGATGTTCCGCAATTAAGCGATAGCCATCTTGACTAACCTGATGAAAGTTCAAACTGACACGATAACGACTTTGTGCACATCGACGCACTGAGACTATTTCGCCCATGGCTTTAACATACTGAGGTATCGGCCCACTATGAGGAAATAACCCAAGGCGAATCTGAAACTCAACATTGCAGCCTAGCGCCCCATCTTCATCACGAAATACATCGACCTGTTGATCATTACAAATAAAATCACAACCACGAGCGGACAGCTTTTCAGGAACAAGTTTTAATACTTCTTCCTTATCAGCCATCAATGTTAAAATTGCCTGATTTTTCATAAGCACTTTCTCAATACAGTTGCATAAAAAGTATACGACAATGCCAAATTGTTCAACTTCCACGCTATTATTAAGACCACTAAAACCGCGACAAGTTCTCATATCAGTAAAAAACTAGTAATAAATTAGACATATAGCGCCAAGCAATAGAATAATTAGGCCCATCTTATCGGTACTGCTAAGATGCTTGATTAATAATATTCATAATAAAAAGACTATATAAAACAATGAAGATCTTCACCACTCTACTACTCGCAATGCTATCTACCTTAATCGTCTCCTGCAGCAGCTCTACCAAAAATATGAAGGTATATCAAGAGGATAATCAAGCCTTAGCACAACAAATGCAAGATAATGACTTAAGCATTCAGTATCTTGGTGTTGGTGGACACGTCTTCCGCTTTAGAGACTCCGCTATCATGACGGCCCCCTCAATCACCAATCCTTCTTTTTGGGTACTTGGTCCATTTATGCCAATCAGTGCCGATACTGACCTAATAGATCGTTATTTGCCCGACGTGAGTGATGTGGAAAGCATTTTAGTCGGCCACGCACATTACGATCATTTAATGGATGTGCCTTATGTCATGCAAACCAAAGCTCCTTCGTCTCATGCTTATGGTTCAGCGACTATGGTTCACAGCATCGCTCCCGCAATAGAGAAAAACAGATTACACTCACTCAATGATTCCATGGCAATATTAGACGAGCCTGGGCAGTGGCACTACAACAGTAAAAAAACAATACGTTTCATGGCAATCAAATCTACTCACGCCCCCCACTTTATGGGAATGAACATTATGACAGGGACTTACAACAAAGACCTTGAAGAATTACCATGGCACGCCTTTGGCTGGAAAGAAGGACAAACGCTATCTTACCTAATTGACTTCCTTGGCCCGCAGGAAGAAATACTGCATCGAATTTACTACCAAGATGCCGCCAGCCAAGAACCCCTAGGCCTACTACCCAAGATGATCGCAAGAGACCAAAAACGTGTCGATATTGCCATTATCACCCCTGCATCCTTCCATCAGGTTGATAATTACCCTGAAAGCATTATGCAAAGCACCCAAGCTCACCACTTCATACTCGGTCACTGGGAAGATTTTTTTGCTAACCAAGAACAAGAGCAGCAAGACTTTGTACGCGCAGTCGATGCTGATGAATTCTTTCAGCGTTTTCAACAGGGTTTAAGCCAGGATACTAGCTGGACCATGCCGATGCTTTACCAAACCCAATACTTTGCCCCTCACGGCAAACTTCTAACCAGCAAACCTTTAACCCCTAACAATCCATAGAGTGTGAATATAATGAATTTCGAAACTTTATCTCAATGGCGCCGCTCAGCTTTTTGTGCTGCTATGGCCGAACGTAATACTAATCATGTTTTACTATTCTGTGACATGGGCGAACAAGACCCACAAGCGTTCACCAAACTGCTATCTAAAACTTGGGCCTTTCTACAAGGTGAATTGAAATCCATCGATAACCTTGAGCGTTTTTTCAATGAGTTTGACCTATGGCAGAATACTTTACTGGAAGAGCAGGACTCATTCGGCGCTGAAGCTGCCCAGCAAGCTTGCCAAAGCCTTTATTCTGCGGCTTATGCATTACTGGATGAAAGCGCTAATGATTGTGAGTTTGTAGTATTAAGCAACCAGCAACTACTGACTGAGTTTGCCGAAATGGGCAATGATAGCGATGAGCTAATTCAGCGTCATAAAGATTTTGAAATCGCCATTTTTGAACTACTTACCGCAGGTAAGCCTAAACGCGAAACTGTTATTGCAATACAAGCCCTAGCCAGCGCCGAAGAAGAATCTAGTTTAGGCATTAACCTGTCATAAACCTTCTGCATACATCTCAGTAGAGGCATTATTGACCCAGGTCAATTATTGCCTCATTGAAACTATTATGATGCGCCCTTTTCACTCTAGGCGCGTTATCTATGTCCGACTCCTTTAAAGCTGAGTTATTAGCCCCTGCTGGCACCTATAAAAACATGGAGTACGCCTTCGCTTATGGCGCTGACGCCGTCTATGCAGGCCAACCACGCTATAGCCTTAGAGTACGCAATAACGACTTCCAAATTGAAAACCTTGAAAAAGGCATATTGCGCGCGCACCAACTAGGAAAGAAATTCTACGTCGCAAGTAACATTGCCCCGCACAATAACAAGATCGATAGCTACATGCGTGATATCGAGCCTGTTATTGGCATGAAGCCTGATGCTCTTATCATGTCCGATCCAGGTCTGATTATGATGGTGAAAGACAAGTGGCCAGAAGTCCCAATTCACCTTTCAGTGCAGTCTAACGTCGTAAACTTTGCCGCGGTTAAATTCTGGCATCGCCAAGGCATCGAGCGAGTAATTTTAAGTCGCGAGCTATCTCTAGGTGAAATTGAAGAAATTCGTATGAAATGCCCAGAGATGGAGCTGGAAGTTTTTGTTCACGGCGCCTTATGCATTGCCTATTCAGGCCGCTGCATGTTATCTGGCTACATAAGCCACCGAGACCCCAATCAGGGTAGCTGCACTAACTCCTGTCGCTGGAAGTATCAAGCTCACGAAGCGAAAGAAACCGACACTGGCAATATTATCCCTGTCCAAGCCCTTGAATTCGACCCAAGAAACCCACTGGAAACTAAGCCCGTTCTTGGTATTGGCAAGCCATCAGATGATATTGTATTACTACAAGAAGGCAATCGTGAAAATGATTTAATGCCCATGTTTGAAGATGAGCATGGCACCTACATCATGAATTCGAAAGACTTACGAGCCATTCAGCACGTGCAGCGTTTGCAACAAATTGGCGTGCATTCATTGAAAATAGAAGGCCGCACTAAGTCACACTACTACGCAGCAAGAACCACCCAGGCTTATCGCCAAGCCATCGATGACGCAGCCGCAGGAAAAATATTTGATATGGGCTTAATGGACACCCTAGAAAACATGTCAAACCGTGGCTATACCGAAGGTTTTTACCGTCGCCACGTACATGATGAGTACCAGAACTATACTCGCGGCGCCTCTATCAGTACGAAACAGCAGTTTGTTGGTGAAGTTACATCATCTGATGAACATTTGCTAACCATCGATGTTAAAAATCGCTTTCATGTGGCTGACGAATTAGAGTTGATGACCCCAGCAGGTAATTTCACCTTTACTCTACAGCAGATAATTTCATCTAACGGTGAAACCAGAGATGATGCTCCAGGCAATGGACACATCGTTAGAATTCCTCGCCCAGAAGGCTGTGAAATAACAGATAAGTCGTTATTAATCAGAAACTTAAAATAGAACAAATTGCCAATGGAAGCTTGGCAAGTGACGCTCGCATGATTATAGTTAAGTTAGCTATGTTTTTTGCTCGCTTAGGAGTCACTTTAAATGCCAACTTCCATTTTTTCAAATCAGCTAATCATCCGATTTCTGCTGTTATTCAGTTGCTCTTTAGCTGCCCAAACATCCTTCGCCAGTGAAGACCCTCGCACCATTGTAGAAACCGCTGCTAAAGAAATGACTAGCCGCTTAATCACCGACAAAGATAAGGTTAGTAACCAAGAATATTATTTAGAGCAACTGGTTAATGAATTATTATTGCCCGTTGTTGATCATAAGTTTATGGCTAAACGAGTTCTAGGGAAACACTGGAAAAAAACATCAAGCAGCCAAAAGCAACAATTCACTGAAGCCTTCAAGCATAAAGTAATCCGTACCTATGCCGGTGCCTTTAAAGCCTTTAACGGTGAGACCATTCAGTTTGAAGACGCCAAATACAATAAGAGCGGCAAAAAAGCATCTGTAAAAAGCGCCATCCAGCGCTCTGGTGCTCCGGCGATTAACGTTACCTATAAACTTTATTCTAAGAATGATACCTGGCTAACCTACGACGTGGTCATCGAAGGCGTGAGCTTAGTTAAAAGCTTTCGTGATCAACTCAGCCAAAGTATCGACCAGCATGGTTTAGCTCAAGCAATCTCCGCCTTAGCAAGTGAATATAAAACAGAGACCCCGCTACTGGTTATGGCAGGTGGAACCTGGGAACCCTACATCAGCAACCAACTACCCGCCAATGGCTTAGCAGTAAACATTGTTACTGAAGTTCTGTCTCGTGCTGGCTATCGCGTAGAGATGAAGTTTATGCCGTGGCAACGTGTAGCCGAAGGACTTGCCAGTGGCGAGGTCGATATCTCGGTAGGTTCTTGGTATAACGAAACCCGCGCTAAGGAAACCCAGTTCACTGATGCTTATTTAAGCAATGAGCTTATGATCATCAAACGTAAAAATGATCCTTTAAGCTTTAATTCGATTGCTGAATTTAAGCAAGGAGTTGATAAAAAAGGTTACCGCTTAGGAGTATTCAAAGATTTTGGCTATGGCAGTGAATTCAATGAAATAGCCCCATTAGTATCACTAAACTATTACAAATACTGCAGCCAAATGATGCGTGACGTTGCATCTAAAAATACAGATTTAGCGTTACTAGACCGCTGGACTGCGATGAATAGTATGCAACATAAAAAAAATATAGCCGATCATCTTGAAATCACCTCTACCCCTCTGATTAGCCGCGGCCTACACGTCACCATCAGTCATAAGAACAAGCAACACAAACAAATCGCTGAAGCCTTCAATCATTCATTGGAAAAGATGAAGGCCGATGGCAGCTACAAGAAACTACTTCAGCAGCATAATTACCCGTTATAATGAATTCAGTTAACATATTATTTTCCGATGATGACATCATCATCATCGATAAGGCCCCTGGCCTTTTGAGTGTTCCTGGCCGCGGCCCCGAGAAACTCGATTCCGTTTATCACAGACTCAGCTTACAGTTTGCAGAAGTTCACATCGTACACCGCTTAGACATGGCCACCTCAGGCATCATGGTCTTTGCTCGTAATAAAGATGCCTTACGCAACCTGCACAAGCAGTTTCAAAATAGAGAAACTGAAAAATCCTATCAAGCCATTATTGCTGGTCACCTCACACCTCGCCAAGGTGCTATTAATTTACCCATGCGCTGTGACTGGCCTAACAGACCCAAGCAAATGGTATGCTATGAATACGGCAAAAAATCGCTAACTCGCTGGCGAGTATTAGACTACCTAGAGAAACAGAATGTAGAAAAAGGTACTTTAGAAAAAAGCACTCGGGTTGAACTACTACCCTTTACTGGTCGCTCACATCAATTAAGAATTCATTGTAATGCACTAGGTCATCCAATACTCGGGGACAATTTGTACGGTACTGACTACAGCCAAAATGCAACGGAGCAATTGTGCTTACACGCTCAATCACTCAGCTTTTATCACCCTAACACAGATGAGTTACTGACCTTTACTAGCCTACCCCCGTTCTAATCTAGCCTTTAATAAACTGCTTTACCGCATAACGGTAAAGCATTACTCCTAGAGCAAACAAAGAAATGCCTGGCAGCAAAATTTGCAGAGCAATACCGGCAAATAAATCAGGGGCTTTCATCATCGTGCTCATCAAAGAATCTTGATAATAGAAAAACCATTGGTGGTCTGGGGGAAATATTAAAACGTGCATCTGATAAAATATAGCCTTAGCACCGAAGATTAAAAACACGAACAATACTATTCCTGCTAAAGCCGTAACAATTAACAACTGACTACGACCCTGTATCAAATTTCCATCACGTTTTAAGCAAACCAATTGTCGATAACAAAGCCATATAAAAACAACCGCTAAACACAGCGCAAGATAATGTATTTGGTTTATTAAATTTGCCACATCCTGTAAATGAATAACTTCAGCGCTATGCAGCAAAGGTATTTCATTTCCCGCATAAGAATAATGAATTTCTTCTAGCCCTTTACCATCATCATGAACACTATCCACTATTTGTTGAAAAAATTGTTTGTGCTCCGCGACTGATGTGGTTTCAAATCCTTGACGATGCCTATTCTGAGGGGCGTAGTGAGCAATATGCTGTTTACTTTCATAAAAGCCATACCACCATGAATATCCATATCCTACTGAAGCACTGACCATCCAGGAGGCATACAAGGCCAAAATAAAACCCAACAACAGCAATGAAAAAGTTCGTATGTTAAATACAGCAATGGTTTTTTTCGAAATCATTTATTTTCATTGGCCCAAATAAAATCTTTAATATAATCCGCACTCACATCGGCACCCGTTATTTCAGCATGAAAGTGATGATGACCAGAAACATTCATCTGCTGCACATCGCTAAGATACGCTTTTCTTTGACGTAGCCAAGCACTAGGAATAATTCCTTGCTCAGCAACAATTAGCTGCACGGGAATATCTATTTCGGCAAAAAAAGCTTTCACCTGATCCTCCGTCAAACGTACTTTAGATTGCTGGCGTAAACGACTGTCCGTAGCCCAGCTATAACCACCTTCTACCCGATTTAAGTTGCGCTCAACAATAGGCAACAATGCATCATCTGTCATCATTGGAGACGATCTTTTTCGTGCAAGTAAAGCATCATTTATACTTGGAAAAATACGCAAAGGGGATGCTGATCGCTGGCTATCAAGTATCGCTTTGGCTAATTGTTTAGGGCTATTTTCACTGCTATCAACCATCGGGCCCAATGAATCCAATAAAATTAGACTTTCAACTTGCTCGGTAAAAGAACCCGCAAATAAACTGGCTATAACGCCACCCATGGAATGGCCCAGAAAATGTACTTTTTCTAATTTTTGCTGCTGTAGTAATTGATGTAACAGCTCCACATTATGCCAAATATAATAATGCCCACCCTCAGGCAAAGGCGCTGACTGGCCATGCCCTGGTAAATCGATTAATAACAAATGGAAGTCATTACTGAGTTTTTTCGCCAAAGGATAAAAGCTAGCGAGGTTATCAAGCCAACCATGCAAACAAACAATAACAGGAGCATCTTTGGGACCCCAATCTTGTAAAACAACCTGCCCAGCAGGTAGAGTAATTATGGTTTCGTGATTAAAGTTCTTGTCATTAGCCGCCGTATTCGCAGTCATATTAATGCTCATATTAACTAGCCCACTGGCGAATATAACGATCGATCATTTGCGCCGTTGCTTTTGGTTGCTCTAGAGGAAACATATGCGAACCTTCAAGCCACTGTACGTCCATACCCAATTGCCGTTTCATTTTATAGCCATGATGTTTTTTAAGCACATTACTGTATTTACCACCGATAACAACACCAGGCATCATTAAGCGCTTAGTTCGATGAAGATTATCTGGCACCGTGCGATAGATATTAATTTCAGTGGCAGCATCAAAATGGAGCTTCCTACCACCACAGTTTAGGCCTTGAGTTCCATTGTTAATATAATCACTCAGGCAACGCTCATCAAAAGCGCTGAATAGCTTTTTACCTTTAAAATATTGCGTCGTATGGGCTAAAGAATCCCACCGCTCTTGTCGACCCAATGTTCTACCAGCAGGAGTCACTTTATCAATTAAGCCTAAACGCTTTACCCAATTTAGACCTAGGGATTCAAACGCGGTCAGAAAAGGCGAGTCCAGCATAATCAAACCTTTCACTAAATCAGGACGCTGAGCGGCAACCATCATACTCAATACACCACCCAGTGAGTGCCCTACCGCATAAACAGGCTGAGCATAATTTTTCTCAAAGTAGTCAATGAGTTGCTGGGCTAGAAAGTCCCAATTATTGGTTACAGGATAATTCGTATCATGACCTAAGCGATCAATACTACCTATTTGGTAATCATCAACTAGGTAAGAGAACAAGGTATCGTAGCAACCCATAGGGAAGCCATTAGCGTGGGAGAAATGCAGAATGTCTTTCATCGTGTATATCAGTAATCATGACAGCTCAATAATTCAGTTAAGCTAACATGAATTAGCCAGAACACAAGGTGTGTACTGGCCAAGGATTACTGATTTCACAGACAG
>MAAB01030412.1_pt1 | contig 17413 bp, 13 predicted proteins | sample 1115991 | NCBI WGS metagenome assembly MAAB01 (sample SAMN04961124, study PRJNA320927) | seawater metagenome | isolation source: sample BD02T18 sea water enriched with oil for 18 days | place: USA:Gulf of Mexico | collected 2013-07-27
AAGCAATGCTTGCTTAGCACCTTTATTCGCTAATGTTACTGCGAAAGGCATAGTTGCATTAGTTAGCGCCATTGTTGAAGTACGTGCTACACCGCCTGGCATATTAGCTACACAGTAATGAACTACGTCATCAACGACATATGTCGGATCTTGATGAGTTGTGGCTTTAGAGGTTTCAAAACAACCACCTTGGTCAATAGCAACATCAACGACAACAGCACCTTTCTTCATCATTTTGATGTGTGCTTTAGTCACTAATTTAGGAGCAGCTGCACCTGGAATTAATACGGCACCAATCACTAAGTCAGCTTCGACAACTAAGTGGTTCATTGCATCAGCAGTTGAGTAAACTGTTTTTAAGCGACCATCGAATTCTGTATCTAATTGACGTAAGCGAGGCAAAGAACGATCTAATATAGTAACGTCTGCGCCCATACCAACAGCCATGCGCGCAGCTTGAGTACCCACAACACCACCACCAACGATTAATACTTTAGCGGGAGCAACGCCTGGAACACCACCTAATAAAGCACCTAAACCGCCTTGTGCTTTTTCTAATGCATGCGCACCAGCTTGGATAGACATACGGCCAGCGACTTCTGACATTGGTGCTAATAAAGGTAAGCCACCTTCAGCTGCTGTAACTGTTTCATAAGCGATACACGTTGCGCCTGATGCGACTAATAGCTCTGTTTGCTTTGGATCTGGTGCTAAATGTAGGTAGGTGAAAAGTATTTGACCTGGGCGAAGCATCTCACATTCAACCGTTTGAGGTTCTTTAACTTTGATTATCATTTCAGCTGTAGCAAAAATTTCTGCAGCAGAGTCGATTATTTTTGCACCTGCAGTTATATATTGCTCATTATCAAAACCAATCGATGCGCCGCCATTGTTTTCAACAATAACTTCATGGCCATTCACGGTTAATTCTTTAACGCCAGAAGGAGTCAAACCAATACGATACTCATGGTTTTTAATTTCTTTAGGAACACCAATAATCATAATCTTCTCTCTTTTTATATATTTGTTGTAATATTTGCGGCTATTATAGGGCGTTATTCTCGAATTAACCTGTCGTATTATTTAATAATCCGATATATTATGCTGTAAAATTTAATTAATGCAGAGTATTGTAAATTGACTAATCCTACAAATAAAAGTATAGATCGTATCGACAGAAATATTTTAGTCGAATTACAAAAGAATGCTCGTCTATCAAATGTCGAATTATCAAAAAGAGTAGGGCTCAGTCCAACACCCTGTTTAGAAAGGGTTAAACGTCTAGAGAAAGAAAACTTTATTAAAGGTTATCAAGCAATACTTAACCCTGAAAAGCTTGAGTCTGCTTTACTTGTACTGGTTGAAATAACCTTAAGTAAAACGAGTCCCGCTGTTTTTGATGATTTTTCAAAAGCGGTCCATGAACTCGATGTAATTCAGGAATGTCATTTAGTTTCTGGTGATTTCGATTTTCTGCTTAAAACACGTGTTGCTGATATGGCTGCTTATCGTGAATTGTTAGGAGATACTTTATTGCGTCTTCCTTCTGTTAGTGAAAGTAGAACCTATGTAGTGATGGAAGAAGTTAAATCGACTAATTATTTGCCAATTAAACGTTAAATTAATAAAATGGCTTGAGTTAGACATTAAAACATTTAACTCCATACAATATTTTGGTACTTTACTGTATATAACAACAATACATTTTCCATGGCGACTATATTGTCCTTACATTCTTCTAAATTAAATGGTGTACAACGACTGCTTGAAGCAGGTTTGTTGGTTTCTTGTCTTTTCGCCATGTTTATCATGTTGGCACTGTTCAGCTTTGATCCCGCAGATCCCGGTTGGTCACAAACGGGCTATCAAACACCTATCCGCAATTTAGGAGGGGCAGTTGGTGCTTATCTTTCTGATTTGTTGTTAAATCTCTTTGGTCTAATTGCTTATAGCCTACCTTTTGTTACAGCTGTTATAGGATGGCTGTTATTTCAAAAATACCACCGTCTCATCCAACTTGATTATTTAACACTCGGTCTAAAGTTTATTGGTTTTATCCTGTTCTATATAGGTATAACGTCTATTGCTAGTATGAACTTTGATGATGTCTATTATTTTTCTGCTGGTGGGATCTTAGGTGACGTATTAAGTAATACACTGCTACCTTATTTCTCATTTGTGGGCAGTACATTATTATTTTTAACTTTCTTATTTTCAGGTTTTGTATTACTCACGGGTTTTTCACTTATTGCCTTTATCGATAAAACAGGGGCTTACACGATTAAAGTCGTACAATATTTATTAACGATACCGGCACAAATAAAACAACACTTTGGAGATTTAAAATCATCAAAAGTAAATTCGGTACCCGTAGTGGAAAATGAAAAAAATAATGGGCAGCCGATTGTATTACCTGAAGTAGAGTCGCAGGCATATACTGAAATAGAAGAGAAAATAGAAAGCGAAACACATGATGTACATCATGCGTTTCATGCAATAACAGAACAAGACCATGACGACATTATTGCTCCAAGTAAAAATGACCTTCCTTATGAAACAGAGGAAGGCATCGAACACTTTGTTGCCATTGACGATCTTATTGGTGAGCCCCTAGCTTTTAATGTTCAAGAGCATGTTAACGAAGAAGAAATAGCGGCTGCATTTGAACAAGTTGAACCTATTGTAGTCGAAGAGCCTACTAGTCCCCCCCCTATAATCAATAATGAACTAACACAAGAATTGCCTTCACTTGAATTATTAGACCGTCCCGACAGAGCTAAAAACCCTATTGATGAAAGCGAGCTGGAACAAGTGAGTCGCTTAGTTGAAGTTAAGCTATTGGAGTTTGGTGTAAAAGCAGAAGTGGGGGGGGTATTCCCCGGTCCGGTTATTACAAGATTTGAATTGAACTTAGCACCTGGTGTTAAGGCCAGTAAAGTCAGTGGTTTATCACAAGATATTGCCCGTTCCTTATCTGCAAAAAGTGTACGTGTTGTAGAAGTAATTGAAGGTAAGTCTGTTATTGGTATTGAGCTACCAAACAAATATAGAGAAACGGTGTTTTTTACGGATGTCATATCTGCGCCAGCTTTTGCTGAGTCAAGTTCTCATCTTGCTATGGCGATAGGCAGTGATATTTCAGGCAAGCCTGTTATTGCCGATTTAGCTAAAATGCCACATCTACTCGTTGCAGGTACCACAGGCTCTGGTAAGTCTGTTGCTGTGAATACCATGATTGTCAGCATCTTATATAAATCGACACCTGAAGATGTTCGTATGATTATGATTGACCCTAAACAGGTTGAACTTTCAGTTTATAACGGCATTCCTCATTTGTTGGCTGAAGTAGTTACAGATATGAAAGAAGCCGCCAATGCACTTCGCTGGTGTGTGGGTGAAATGGAACGTCGTTATAAATTAATGTCTGCTTTAGGTGTGCGAAACCTAAAAGGGTATAATGATAAAGTTGCGAAAGGAATAGCTGCAGGGGAGCCCCTAATAGACCCATTATGGCAACCTAATGATGCCTTTACCCAAACGCCACCATTACTAGAAAAATTACCGGCGATTGTAATTCTTGTTGATGAATTTGCTGACATGATGATGGTAGCAGGTAAAAAAGTTGAAGAATTAATTGCCCGCATAGCCCAAAAAGCACGTGCTGCAGGTATGCATTTGATATTAGCCACTCAACGTCCTTCAGCCGATGTTATTACAGGGCTTATCAAAGCCAATATTCCAACACGAATGGCACTTCGAGTGCAGTCTAGAATGGAGTCTCGTATTATTCTCGATCAACAAGGTGCTGAGCAATTACTGGGTATGGGAGATATGTTTTATTTACCTCCAGGAGAAGCGGTATCTGTACGTGTTCACGGTGCGTTTGTTAATGATGATGAAGTACACGCCGTTGTTAAAGACTGGAAATCTAGAGGCGCCCCTGATTATGTTGACGAAATACTGTCAGGCGATACAGACAATGAAATTTTACTACCCGGTGAACAAGCTGAAAGCGAAGAAGGGACCGAGCTTGATACCTTATATGATGAAGCCGTCTTATTTGTAACTACAGGTCGACGTGTCTCAATTTCAAGTGTGCAACGAAAATTTCGTATTGGTTATAACCGTGCCGCTCGTATTGTTGAAGACATGGAAAATCAGGGCGTTGTTAGTTCGCCAGGCCATAATGGTGCCCGAGAAGTGTTAGCGCCACCACCAATAAAAGATTAAGGATCCCGTAGTGAATTTATCCCTAAAAAAGTCAGTGATCATGTCATTGAGTGCTGCCGTTTTATTAACCAATGTCAGTTTTCCTGTTTTTGCTTTGCAAGCCAATCAACCAAGTGCTTCTGTTCAGGAATCACCCAGTAACATTAGTGATGCTAAAACGACACTGATGGAAAAACTTGGTAGTATTAAATACTTCTCAGCTGATTTTACGCAACAAGTACTTGATGCTGATGGCAACGAATTAAAGAACGCTTCCGGAACTTTAGCGGTTAAAAAGCCAAATTTAGTTTATTGGAATACGGCAGAGCCAGATGAGTCATTAATTGTTTCAGACGGAGAAACGTTGTGGTTTCTCGACCCCTTTGTAGAGCAAGTCAGCGCATTTCTTATCGATAAAGCATTAATGAATACGCCTATTTTGTTATTAACCAGTAGTGATCCTGAACTCTGGCGTCACTATAGTGTGAGTTCTATGCATGAAAATAATTTCCTTATTCATGCCAATGATACAAATTCACAGGTAAAGACATTAGAATTACGTTTTAAAGATAAGATCAACGAACTAGATAGTTTTACTATATTAGATGCCACTGGGCAATTAAGTACTTTTAAGCTGTCAAAAATGGAACAAAACATCTCACCAGATAGCGCATTATTTAATTTTACTATTCCTGAAGGTATTGAGTTAGATGACCAAAGATAATGGCCCAGCTAACGGCTCGTTGCCTTTAGAATTTGGTCAAGAAGAACCTACAGATGATAGTTTCCAACCTTTAGCTGCCAAATTACGCCCTTTAACGTTAGCTGATTACCAAGGGCAGCATCATATTTTAGCGGCAGGTATGCCATTAACAATAGCTATTGAGCAAGGTAAATGTCATTCCGTTATTTTCTGGGGCCCTCCAGGTACTGGGAAAACGACCTTAGCAGAAATTATTGCTAGTCATGCAAATGCAGAAGTTGAGCGTTTATCAGCAGTAACCTCAGGTATTAAGGATATTCGCCAAGCAATAGAAAATGCTAAACAACGTTTATTGCACCAGCAAAAACGTACAGTTTTATTTGTCGATGAGGTTCACCGTTTCAATAAAGGACAGCAAGATGCTTTTTTACCTTTTATTGAAGACGGCACAATTATTTTCATCGGTGCAACTACCGAAAACCCCGCCTTTGAATTAAACCAAGCTGTATTGTCTCGAGCACGTGTTTATACGCTAAAAAAACTAACCCGTGATGACCTTGCTATTATTTTACGACGTGCTTGTGAAAGTGAACAAACAAGCCGAAAAGTTAATATTGTCCTGGAAAATAATGCACAGCAACAATTATTAACATTAGCAAATGGTGATGCGCGTCGTTTATTGAATGTCTTTGAAAATTGTCTCGATATACTGTCGGGCGAGCGCAAAACAATTACTTTAGAGACTGTCGTTCAAGTCGCGGGTAATAAAATAGCCTTATACGACAAAGGAGGGGATGCTTTTTACGATTTAATCAGCGCTTTTCATAAATCAGTAAGAGGAAGTTCTCCTGACGCTGCACTTTATTGGTATGCCAGAATATTAGCTGGTGGTGGTGATGCTTTATATGTAGCACGCAGACTATTAGCTATTGCCAGTGAAGATATTGGTAATGCTGATCCACGCGCGATGCAATTAGCGATAAATGCGTGGGATACTTTTCAACGTGTTGGACCCAGTGAAGGCGAGCGAGCGATAGCACAAGCGACCGTTTATATGGCATTAGCACCTAAAAGTAACGCGGTCTACATGGCATTTAGTCAAGCAAAAGAATTAGCTAAAAATACCGCGGAACTTGATGTTCCTTTTCATTTGAAAAATGCGACAAGTAGCATAACTAAAGAATTAGGCCACGGTAGTGAGTATCGTTATGCTCACAATGAAGAAAATGCGTTTGCGGCTGGGGAATGTTATTTTCCTGAATCACTTAAAAATACTTCATTGTACCAACCAAGCGATCGGGGTTTAGAGAAACAGTTAAAAGATAAACAAAATTACCTTGACGCATTGAACCGGCAAAGTAATGAGCAACGTTATGACTAATACCATTAGTAACTTCTCTTTATACCTGTTCGTTGCCCTTGGCGGAGCATGTGGTGCGAGCTTAAGATTTTATTTTTCACAATTAATCTTAAATTGGCTCGGAAAAGGTTTCCCTTTTGCGACGTTGGCGGTTAATATTTCCGGCTCGTTAATCATGGGCACTTTATACGGGCTCATTGAAAATGGCGTAATTGAAGTCAGTGTTTACCGAACCTTAATAGGCATAGGTTTTCTAGGCGCATTTACCACCTTTTCTACCTTTTCACTCGATACCTTATTATTAATGCAGCAAGGAGAGTTTTTAAAGGGCATGATAAATATAATACTTAATGTCAGCTTGTGTGTTTTCGCAGCTGGCATTGGACTTTATTTAGTCAGTTATGCGACTAAATAGTTAACAAACATAAATACTAAACCATTCAACTTGTAGATGTGAAAAAAAATGCTTGATCCAAAATTATTTAGAAATGATATCGAAGCCACTGCGGCTCAATTAGCTAAGCGTGGCTTTACATTAGACACTGCTTTATTAATAGAATTGGAAGAGCAGCGCAAAGCTTTTCAAATCAAAACACAAGAATTACAGAATCAACGTAATACTCGCTCGAAATCTATTGGTCAAGCGAAAGCTCGCGGTGAAGATATAAAACCATTGCTTGCAGAAGTAAGCCAATTGGGTAATGACTTAGATGTTGCCAAAGCAGAGCAAGATGAAGTATTAGTAAAAATTAACCATATTCTTTCTGCTGTACCTAATTTAATTCATAGCTCTGTGCCTGATGGAGCAAGTGAAGACGATAACGTAGAAATTAAGCGTTGGGGTACTCCACGTGTATTTGATTTTGAAGTAAAAGATCATGTTGATATTGGTGCAGGGATAGGCAATGGATTAGATTTTGAAAGTGGCGCTAAACTTGCGGGTACACGCTTTGCCGTATTACGTGGCCAAATTGCTAAAATGCATCGTGCACTTGCTCAGCTAATGCTTGACGTACATACAGAAGAACATGGTTATCAAGAAATGTATGTGCCTTACTTAGTGAATCAAGATTCACTATACGGTACCGGGCAGTTACCAAAGTTCGGTGAAGATTTATTTCATACAGAATTAAGCAGTAAAAAGTTTTCTTTAATCCCAACTGCGGAAGTACCTTTAACCAATTTAGTAAGAAACGAAATTGTTGAAGAAGCAGACTTACCTATTAAGATGTGTGCACATACGCCATGTTTTAGAAGTGAAGCAGGCTCCGGCGGACGTGATATTCGTGGGTTAATTCGTCAACACCAGTTTGATAAAGTTGAAATGGTACAAATCGTTAAGCCTGAGGATTCATTAACTGCACTAGAATCATTAACGGGTCATGCAGAAAAGATCCTTGAAAAACTTGAATTACCATACCGCACAGTAGTTTTGTGTACCGGTGATATCGGCTTTAGTTCAGCTAAAACCTTTGATATTGAAGTTTGGTTACCAGCACAGAATACCTATCGGGAAATTTCTTCGTGTTCAAGTATGGGGGACTTTCAAGCGCGCCGTATGCAAGCACGTTTTAGAAATAGCGAAACGAACAAACCAGAATTGGTGCATACCTTAAACGGTTCAGGTTTAGCCGTAGGCCGAACGTTAGTGGCTATTTTAGAAAACTACCAACAAGCAGATGGAAGTTTAACAATACCGACTGCATTACAACCATACATGAATGGTTTAACGCAAATAGGTTAACTCCAGACTAGAATTGGTATTATAAATCCAGCTATTATACGCTGGATTTTTTTTGTCTCGAAAATACCTTAGCAACTGTTTCCATATAAGTTCATTAGCTGTTCTCATCGAGACACTACGGCTTTAGTTAATGTTAATGTTTAATGAGGCGAAATTTATATCTGAGCATCAGGTCTATAAACATAAGATGTGAGTTTTAATTATAGGTGTCCTTTGTTTAAAAGTTTATTTATTCAAGTTGTTGTGTTTTCCGTGATCTTCCAAGGTCTTTCGATGTTAAGAGAAACAAGCATGCTTACCACTGGAGAGCCCATTGCACCGCAAAGTATTTTGTTAAAAACCTTAGATGACAAAACCATTGAACTCTCCAACCATAATAAAACTACTGTTATCTATTTTTTTGCACCCTGGTGCCAAATTTGTCATGTAAGCATTAGTAATTTACAGTCTATATATGAAAAAAATGAACATATTGATGTGATTGCCGTAGCGCTCGATTATATTGACAGGAAAGACGTTATCGATTTCTCAACCCAGCATCAATTAACCTTTCCGATAGCATTAGGATCTGAGTATGTAAAAACACAGTTTAAAGTAAAAGGTTACCCCAGTTATTATGTCATCGACGAAGAAAATACCATTATTGCCAAATCAATGGGGTATTCGTCTGAAATTGGGCTACTTCTTCGAACACTTTAACGTATATTACTTCTGATCCTTATCGTGTTTGTGTACACTGTTGCTATCATTTTTAATACAGTAGATCCTGTCATGCAAATTTCATCAAACTTTGATAGTGGAAATATCCGCGTTATTGACGCAAGCCAAGCTAATAATATCCAACTTGAAATCGTTAAAGACAATCAATCAGACTTCTATCAATGGTTTCATTTCAAACTTCACAATACTGAACGTTGTGAGCATACTCTCCATTTAATGAATGCTTCAACTTCTGCTTACCTTGAAGGCTGGACAGATTATCAAGCGGTTGCTTCATACGATCGTGAACATTGGTTTCGTGTACCTACAGAATTTGATGGTGAAAAACTCAGTATTACATTAACCCCTGAATTTGACTCTGTTTATTTCGCCTATTTCGCACCATATAGTTACGAGCGTCATCAAGATTTACTTCATCAGGCTCAACTAGATATTGACTGTCAGTTACAAGTTTTAGGGCAAACCCTAGACGGACTAGATGTATCACTGCTTAAAGTTGGAGAAGAAGGCGAAGGAAAAAAAGTTATTTGGCTAACTGCTCGCCAACATCCAGGTGAAAGTATGGCTGAGTGGTTCATGGAAGGTTTTATTGACCGCTTGTTAGATGAAGACGACGGTGTTGCACGATCTCTTCTTAACAGTGCGGTATTTTATTTAGTGCCAAATATGAACCCGGATGGATCAGTACGTGGACATTTAAGAACCAATGCGGTGGGTACTAACTTAAATCGCGAATGGGCTGAACCTTCAATGGAACGTAGCCCTGAAGTTTATCTAGTGCGTGAAAAAATGTTAGCAACCGGTGTTGACATGTTCCTTGATATTCATGGTGACGAAGCGTTACCTTTTAACTTTGTTGCCGGTTGCGAAGGTGTACCAGCTTACAATGCTAAACATCAAGCTTTAGAAGAAAAGTTCAAAGCAATTTTATTAGCAGTGACACCTGAATTCCAAGATGATAAAGGTTACGATAAAGATGAACCCGGTCAAGCGAACTTAACGGTTGGCGCAAACTGGGTTGGCAATAACTTTAAATGTTTGTCTTATACGGTAGAAATGCCATTTAAAGATAATGATTTATTACCAGATCATAGTGTTGGTTGGTCTGATAATCGCAGCAGTCTATTTGGTCGTGATTTCTTAACGGCTATTTATCATGTTGTTGGGGAATTACGCTAACGAGCAAAATAATGTCACCTCATCTAGTTTACAGGACTTTCAAGATAAGGTTCTTATTATAACGAGAGGTGACAGACATTTATAATGTAAATAATAACTAACGAAATATATAATAATAATAAACTTTGGAGTGTCGTGTGCAAGAAATTGTAAATAATATTAATGGCTACATATGGAGCCCGTATCTAATCTATCTCTGTTTGGGGACAGGTGTCTTTTTCTCTATTTTAACGCGCTTTGTGCAAGTTCGTCAGTTCCGTGAAATGTTTCGCTTATTACTCTCAGGCAAGAGCTCTGAAAAAGGGATTTCATCATTTCAAGCATTAGCTGTTTCATTGTCTGGTCGTGTTGGTACGGGTAATATAGCCGGTGTAGCGGCAGCCATTGGCTTTGGTGGGCCGGGTGCTGTTTTTTGGATGTGGATAGTTGCCTTTTTAGGTGCTGCTACTGCTTATATCGAATCAACGAATGCACAAATATATAAAGAAGAAGAGGATGGACAATACCGAGGTGGTCCAGCGTACTATATAGAAAAAGCGCTTGGTCAAAAATGGTATGCATGGATTTTTGCCTTAGCAACCATTCTTGCTTGTGGTGTGCTATTACCTGTTGTGCAATCAAATGGTATTGGCGATGCTATGGTTAATGTCTTTGGTACAGGAGGCTCAGTAAATTCATTTATGGGTGACCTAGCTTTAACAAAAGTATATGCCGCTGTATTCATTGTATTATTATTAGGTTTTATTATATTTGGTGGCGTTAAACGTATTGCTAACTTTACCCAAATTGTTGTGCCGTTTATGGCATTGGCCTATATCATTATTGCTTGTACGATTATTGCTTTACACATTGATCAGTTACCTAGTATTTTCATGTTAATTATCACCGATGCCTTTACACCAATGGCCGGTATTGGTGCCGCAATTGGTTGGGGGGTTAAACGTGGTGTTTACTCTAATGAAGCAGGTCAGGGGACTGGTCCACATGCTGCAGCGGCTGCTGAAGTTGATCATCCTGCACAGCAAGGTTTAGTACAGGCGTTTTCTGTTTATATTGATACTTTATTTGTGTGTTCCGCAACAGCATTTATGATTCTAATTACTAAGTCATACAATGTTATGCCAGATGGTACAACGAGTTTTGTAGTACAAAATCTTGCAGAAGATGTTGTTATAAATGGTCCCGCTTTCACTCAAATAGCAGTCGATAGCGTACTTACAGGATTTGGTAAGCCTTTCATTGCTATCGCATTGTTTTTCTTTGCCTTTACTACAGTACTTGCTTATTACTTTATTGCTGAAAACAATGTTTCTTACATCAACCGTACGATTAAAGTTCCTGCTCTTAGGTTCTTATTGAAAGTTGTTCTTATGTCCGCAGTATTTTATGGTACCGTCGCACAACCAAGCGCAGCTTGGGGTATGGGTGATATTGGCGTTGGCTTAATGGCATGGTTAAACATCGTTGCTATTATCGCTATTTTCTTTATGTCGAAACCTGCTATTAAAGCCTTAAAAGATTATGAGCGTCAGCAAAAAGATGGTGTAAAAGATTTTACTTTTGATCCGAAAGCCCTAGGTATTGAAAAAGCTGATTTCTGGGAAGATCGTATTAATAAAACCAAGTAAATGATTGGATATTTGATCTAGTATTATTTATATTAATTAAAACTAGATTTACTTTAAAAAAACGTCTGAATAGACGTTTTTTTTTGTTTAAAATTAGGTAGAATATTCCCACTAATTATTTAACAAAATTCCTTCAAATATGGCTGTAATCAATTGTCCTAACTGTAAGAAAAAGATTTCCGATAAAGCAAAGTCTTGTTCCCATTGCCAAGTCGATTTAGTGAATATAGATTTAGAACAAATAGCATCAATGAAAAAAGTTCACAAAATAAATAAATCACAAAGCCTAATGAATCATTCATTTATAGCTATGTTACTTTTTTGTGGTGGTTTTTTATTCTTGTTTTGGCACGATGCTGAGCAGGGGACATGGCAATACATCAGCAGTATAAGTTGTGCGGTAATAGGTTTTATTTGGTATATCGCTACTCGAGTTCGTTTATTATTACTTAAATATAGAAATTAAAATTAAGGTTGTTATCAAACAATGGATATAATTTCATTAGTCGACAATATGTCAGAAGATATGTACTTGCGGTTAAAATGCGCAGCAGAAACCGGTAAATGGCCTGAAGGTACAGTTGTCGATAAGGCACAAAAAACATCTGCTTTACAAATAACGATGGCGTATCAGTCACGGCATTTGAACTCAAACGAAATATTAACAGTCGGCGCAGATGGCCTAATTGTTGATAAAACGAAACGCGAATTAAAAACACAATTTGCCAACCTTAAAAACACGCCCGATAACAATATTGCTAGGTTTTCCGATTTATGATTTTTTCAAAGTTTTTCAAAGCTAAGTGGCAAAGTAAAGACCACAACGTTCGACTCACAGCAGTAAATACCGAATTATCTATCAGTAATGCTGATGACATACAAATATTAACTAATTTAGCTCAAACCGATAAAAATGAATTAGTGCGTCGTGCTGCACTCATTAAAATGGCAAGCTTTTCTAGTTGGCAAAAAAATAGTATCGACAACGATAATAAAAAAGTACGTGACTACTGTGTTAAACAAGTAGAAAAAATTCTGCTTGGTCAGCATGAAATTACCATTAGCAGCGAAGATAAGCTCGCTTTGCTGAAAGCTAATCACAAGTTACCGGCGTTAGATTTGTGGTTACAAAATGAAATTCAAACCGATGTTGTGATAGCTTTATTCGAAAAAATAAATAAACCACAATTAACCCTTTCGGTATTCTCTAATAAGCAAGACGAAAGTATTCAAGCGCATTTACTAGAACAAAATTTGTCTGTAGACATATTAGAAAAGCTAGTGAAAAAATCATGCAACGAAACAATTAAAAATAATATAGAACAAAAAATTGCCCAGCTGCATGAATTAACTGAAAAACCTGAAAAAATTAAAAAAGGCGTTCAGTTAGTGTTGGCTAAACTTTTAGCTTTAAAAGATATAAACAATTATCAGCAATTCAATGTAAAGCAAGCTATTTTAGAAGAGCAATGGCATGGTTACCATCAAGACTTTAGCTGTTTAACCTCACTTGAATGTGAAAGTTTCAACACTAAATATCAGGTTATAAGTCAGCAACTAACAAAACACTTCGCGCCATTACATGAAGCGTTTGAGCAACAAGTTATTGCAGACCGGTTAACTCAAGATAAAAAGTCAGCAAGCGAAAGTTTTAATCAACAGCTAAAAGCACTTCGTCAGCAATTAACGACAACTATCTTTGAAAGTGGTGATCTAGATGAAAATGAATACCAAGGCCAACTTGACCAATTAACATCAGACATAACGACATCAGTACTGAATAAGACAGAACAAAATGGATTTATTGTCTTAGTAAATGCTCAGAATAAAAAACTTTCGCAATTACCTGATATTGCTCGTTCGGTGAGTGAAGCCACACATTTAATTTCGAAAATATCGCAAGTAGCGTTACCTAAAGATATTGATGAATTAAATATTCGTAAACCTTTATTCGATTTATGGTTACAAGAATGGCAAAGTGTTGAAAAGAAAGCTGCTGGAGTTCTGCCTGAGTCAATCGTAGGTGCTTTTAAAGAAATACATCAACAATGGCAAAAGGGTCTTAAGCCATTGATTAAAGAGCAGGGCATTCTATTATCTCAATGTCAGAAAAAAATATCAGATGTGAACCGCTTAATATCTAGTGGTAAATATAACGCTGCATTCGGTGTTTTTAAAAAAGCTAGCAAACACTTTGAGTCGTTGTCAGATAAACAGAAAGTACGAGTGCAACGTGATTTTGATGCGGTATCAAGTCAAATCAAGGATCTGAGTGATTTAGAACAATCAATTGCGACACCAAGAAAACAAGAGCTCTTAGCTGAAATACAATTGTTAGTTGAGCAACCGTTAGATAACCCGAATGATCAAGCAACTAAAGTAAAACAGTTTCGAGTCACTTGGAATGCATTAGGTCATGCTGAAGAAGCTTTAGATAAAGATTTAAACCATAAATTTAATGAACTTTGTGAACAAGCTTTCGCCCCATGTCGTTTATTTTATGCTGAGCAAGAAAAATTACGTGAGCAACACCTTGAAGGACGTAGACAGTTAATCGAACAAGCGAAACAGTTTGCCGATAATTTTCTGGCAACCCTAAATGGCTCGATTGAAGGTAAGACTGTCGATTGGAAGTTTACTGACGGCAAACTTAATAAGTTACAACAACAATGGCAAAGTTCTGGGCAAGTAGACAAAAATAAATTTCAATCATTAAATAAACAATTTATTGAAAGTTTACAAGCTGTAAAAGTTGAATTGAGAAATTTTCAACAACGTAATACTGACAGTAAAATGTTATTGATTGAGCAAGCGAAAAAAGCATTAAATGATGAAGATGTTTTTGCTGCGATCGATAATGTAAAAAAATTACAAGCACAATGGCGAACCATAGGTTATAGCGGCCAGCGTGAAGAAAACCAACTTTGGCAACAATTTAGACGTTTAAACGACCAATTGTTTGCAAATCGTGATACTGCTAAACAAGTAGAACAGTCAGAGCGATTAAAGCAACAAGTTGAATTTACTGAGCAATTAGAATGTTTCCAACAAGAGTTAACAGAGAATAAATCTGAAGTTGATCTTTTGTCATTAAAAGACAAGATTAACGGGTTACTCACAGAAATAGTCAATCAGAGACCCGTAATAAAAGCTGCGGCTAATCAAGCGGATAAGCTTCTGGCTCAAATTTCAACGCAATTAGAGAAACTTAATCAAGAAAAAGAAGTGAAGACTTGGTTAAATGTTTTTACTTGTTTAAACACCTTAGCAACCCATAAAGAATTAACGGCTGATGAGTTGACTAACACTCTCGTTGAACTCCCGAGTAATTGGCAAAAACGATTACAGGAATGTTATCAAAATAAAAATGTTATAGACCGCAGTGATAAAACGTTAGAGCTAGAAATTTTAGCCAGTAAAGATTCCCCAGAAGAATTTAAAGCACAACGTATGCAGGTACAGGTTTCGCTTATGCAAAGCCAAATGTTGTCTGGTCAAAATATCGACTTAACTAAATCACTTATTGAGTGGCTACAATTAGGCAAGCTCTCCGAAACGGATCTCCCTTTATTGGCGAGAGTTAAATCGATTTACTGCATATAAATTTTCCACGAATAAAAAACCACCGAATTCACGGTGGTTTTTTTATATATATTGCAAAATAAAACTATTTATTTCTGCTTGGATATTCACGAATATTATTAATTTATTTTATACAGGGAAGCAGTGAAAATATTGTTATAGCTAGAGCCGACTGTACTCCCGAAGTGATAGGAATAATACAAAAGCAACAGATAGATGCTTCCGTCGGTAGGTATTTTATGCCAGTTGCCTGACATGAGTTAAAAATTTATGATCATCACCATGGTCTAGAGGTGATTAAAAAATTAGCCGATAATTACAGTTATGATCTTGAAGTGAGCACTATAAAAATGTAGAGGAATATATAGCAATATCACAAGACATAGATTATTCTCCCGTCGACTTTAAGACAAGAAGTTAAAGAGTACGAGTGCGGTCTAAAAGGATCATTAAAAAATAAAATGAGCCTTTTAGAGGACTGTTTCTATTAACTTCGCTTAACTAAATGAAAGCTCACCACGTAAATTTTCTTGTAATAACTGACAAACTTCATCTTGAGATAGATCTTTGCTCAACAAATAATGAAGTTTCGTTAATGTTGCTTCCAAAGTCATATCTCTTCCTCCAACGACACCACATTTTCCTAGCGCTACACCAGTTGCATAACCGTCCATATTAACGGTGCCTTTTATGCATTGACTGCAATTAACCACAACAATACCTTGCTGGTATGCTTGAGTTAAACATGCAAGAAGTTTTTCATCTTGAGGCGCGTTACCTACGCCATAACTGCGAATGATCAAGGCTTTTACCGGTTGCTTAATAATGTTTTCAATCAATTCACTCGATATACCCGGATACAAATGTACTACACCAATAGGTTGTGGGGTGATTTGTGCTACGGTTAATGGTTTATCCGTTGGTCTTGATATTTTTCCCGCGACCAACTTAATGTTAATACCCGCCTCTAGAAGTGGTGGCATGTTTGGCGAGTCAAATGCATTAAACCCGTCAGCATAAGCTTTGATACATCGGTTACCGCGAAATAATTTATTATTGAAATATAAACTCACTTCGCTGATAGGGTAATTTGCTGCGATATAAAGAGAGTTTAATAAATTTACTTGTCCATCAGATCGTAATTGGCTTAATGGAATTTGTGATCCAGTAACAATAATAGGTTTTGCTAAATTCTCAAACATAAATGATAGTGCAGAGCTGGTATAAGCCATGGTATCTGTACCATGCAATACCACAAAGCCATCGTAATTATCATAATTAGCTTTGATGTCATCAGCAATCCGTTGCCAATCGCTCGGCGACATATTTGATGAATCAATTAAAGGTGCATATTCATTTATGGTAAATTCAGGCATTTCTTCACGATGAAAGTCAGGTGTATTATTTATGGATTCTGTCAAATGACCTTTAATAGGGACATAACCTTGTCCATTATCCTTCATACCAATAGTACCGCCTGTATAGGCGATATAAATGCGTTTTTTCATTGTGTTTACCTTCGAATACTTGCGTTATAAAACTCTGTTTGTGCTGCTGTAGAACAATACTTCTTTTGATCATCGTCATTCATTCACATCCATGTGTTCATGACATTGTATACATGGATGTATATACTTATGACTTGTCCGGAACATATATCATGACTGTTCATTCTGAACATCATCATTCTTTCACATCCATGTGATCATGATATACCGTTCATCCTGAACATAAAACGGGGCTATCATATACGCTTAGTTCAAGGCTTACTAATTAATTTCACAAGCCATGCACAAAGAATAAACACCTTGCGGATCATTCAACAGGTTTAAATGAGAAAACTCAGCGTTAAGTTGCATAAATAGCTTCTCTGTAGGAGTTAAACTAATTGATGAGCTTTCTGGAAGGAAGTTTACAGCTTGCCCAAATAAGCCTTGTAAAAATAAATCTTTAGGCGATTTTTCTTTTTCAATTAATAAGGTGTCAAAGTTTGTTAATTCGGCTAATTTAGCTGCAGCGGTAATAGCATCATCTAGATTGCCAAGTTCATCAACTAAACCTAATTCTTTTGCTTTTAACCCAGACCATACTCGGCCTTGAGCAACAATATCCACCTGTTCAATACTCATATTTCTGTTGTCAGCCACTAAACTAATAAAGTCCTGATAACCACGATTAATATTCAATTGAAGTACTTTAGCCATACCATCACTAAGTGGTCGAGTTACACCAAAACCAGCGAGGTCGGTTGTGCCAACACCATCAGTATGTATGCCGAGTTTACTTAA
>MAAB01007469.1_pt1 | contig 17376 bp, 16 predicted proteins | sample 1115991 | NCBI WGS metagenome assembly MAAB01 (sample SAMN04961124, study PRJNA320927) | seawater metagenome | isolation source: sample BD02T18 sea water enriched with oil for 18 days | place: USA:Gulf of Mexico | collected 2013-07-27
GGTGTTGGAAATTTATTCCAAACGTACTTCTCAATCCAGAAAAAGAAAAATCTCAGAAAGAAAATAATCAGGCAGCATAAGAACGTAACTTTAGGCGACAACTAGCTTGAAAAACTTCGCTGCTAAAACAGGGAATTGGACCTTGAATAGCATATACGCGCTAGAGGATGATGGCATTTATTTTAACTGGCCATCAGTGGACACTGGTACCAACATTAAGCGAACAATCACCTCATTAACCTATCAAAAATTCCTGACAGGTGACATTAACATCAAATTAAAAGGAGGAAAAACAGATATAGATGGAGTTTTTCACGCTGGTTGGTTTACTGAAGATTACTGGAATCGTGATGTATTTTCCTCAACGGCAAACTTCTTTGAAGCTGACGTCTTCTATGACATAACGAATGCTCTGAGCCTTACATTCGGTTACGCTTACCGTAACACTGAAAAATATTTCCAACTGTGGGATTACCCTGCCACACAAAACCCATTATTTCTTAACGCCACTCGTCAATTTGATTCGGGAGACGATAAAACGGTTCAGGCGCTATATAGCCAAGTTGAATTTGATCCTAATCAACAAATTAGAATTGTATTTGGAGCGCGATGGGAAAAAGAGTCGGCCTACAAATTAGAACACCGATATGCCCCTCATACCGATAACGAAACTATCAACACCAGTAGTCACCATGATGATAATTGGGAGTCCACCCCTCGAGTAGCGCTGATTTATTTTATTGACACCCATCACACGTTAAAATTTCTTTATGGCGAAGCGTTAAATCGACCAGGCTTATTTCAACGAGTAGACAGTTTAACAGAGCTGGATAATGAGAAAAACAAAACAACTGAGATCGTTTATATTGGCTCACTAAGTGAGAAATTTTCTATATCGGCAAGTTTCTTTCACAACGAGCTTGAGAACTTATCGACCCGTGTAACTTTCCTAATAGACGCAACCACTCGTGGCTCTCGGGTTGAAAATATCGGCTCCTTTAACACCGACGGTGTGGAGTTTGGCGTAAGCTGGCTACTAATAGAAACTCTACGTATTGACGTTAACCTAACTCAGCAGAACTCTAAAGACCAACGTCCTGGCTTTGAACAACTACAACCCGCCTACTCCCCTAAGACTCTAGCCAATTTCAACTTACTCTATACCCTAAACCCTCAGATCAACCTCTCCCTCTTTGGGCGCTATGTTGACGAGATGGAAACATTATGGATTGAAGATGTGAACACCCTAGATAGTGGTGCTCGCCTAGGTAAAAAAGCAGGTGGCTACGCTCACTGGAATTTAGCTGCAAGCTGGCAAAGCCCGCTGTATGAAGGAGATGTTCGGGTGACTTTTAGTGTAACAAACCTTTTTGATAAGGCCTTTAAGTACCCCTCTACTCCACTAAATGCCTGGGCGGATGCAGGAGTGGCCGGCGAAGGTCGGCGTTTTGATTTAAGTCTGAACTATTCTTTTTAGTAATAGCTAAGGTAACCAATCATGATCAATCTGCATAGGTATTCTGAATAACAACTAATTCATCTTGGTGTTGAAATACCAGCTCTACAAGGTGTGGATCAAACTTCACACCTTTCATTTCATCAAAGAAAGCCATCGTTTTTTCTATAGGCCAGGCGCCTTTGTAACAACGCTTGTTAGTTAGTGCATCAAAAACATCAGCAACAGCCGCTATACGCCCATAAATATGAATATCTGTGCCGCTTTTACCGTTAGGGTAACCAGAACCATCCCAGTTCTCATGATGCTCCCCAGCTATAATGGCACCTGCACGTAACACTTCTAATTCAGAAGACGAAAGGATATCCGCGCCTATTTGTGCATGGGTTTGCATCACCTTCCACTCATCCTCGATGAACTTACCAGGCTTATTGAGAATGTGGTCAGGGATAGCAATTTTTCCAATATCATGCAATGGTGCTGCTTTATACAGAATCTCTACTTCTCTAGCGCTCATATCTACGTGACTGGCAAGATACCGGCAAATCATCGCCATACGTTTAACATGATTACTCGTTTCTTTAGAGCGACTTTCGACTGCTTCACTCATGCGATAAACCATTTCTCGCTGAGTGACTTCAACCTCGTCATACATTGATTGATTGTCGAAAGCGACACCTATATTAGCACCAAATAACTCTACCAGCTGCTTATCCAACTCGGTTGAAATTTGAATACCTTCTAAATATAAAACGTTTCTTCGCTCCAAATGAGACTCGTACACTCCGACAAAATAGTTGTCGCCAAAATGCTGACCTCCGGTTTGCAGCAATGCCGTTAATTCATCGTCCCCATGAGCATTGAGTACAGCATCAAGGGGTTTGTTTAAAAACCTTTGATAACGTCCCGTCGCTGCAAGCACCTTACTACCACTTTCACCGTGTGATGCAGCGAAACAGTCAATTTCAGAATATAGAGCACCAGTATCAATGTGCAGCAAGGCACACAGCTGCTGCAAAGCACCTTGAGTAAATTCTGATAGTGATTGATGGGCGAAAATCTTATTGGAAGACTGAATAATAGTTTCGAGGCCCAGCTTGTTTTGATATAAAGCAACAATGTCACGATAAGAACGCAAACAAGAATACATCAGGGTATACAGCTTATCGGCGGTAAGTTCCGTTTTTTCTTTATAGTCATTGATATCATAATCAGTAATAACTTCACGCTCTGGCGCTTGCCCGGGTTGGCCAGTACGTAAAACTAAGCGAACATGTTTGTCTTTTAACGTTTCTCGAATCCATCGCGCTAAATCTAACCCCGCCTGCTCACTTTCCATAACCACATCAAGCAGCGCAATGGCGTATTGCGTTGAGCCACTGAGTATAGTTTTAGCTTCCTCAGCGTCATAGGCCGAGTGAATGGATAGTCTTTTTCCTGCGAAGGTAAAACCAGTCAACGCTAGCCGGGTAACGGAATGTACTTCAGGCTCATCATCAACGACCAACATATGCCACACATCGTCGTCCAAACCCTCGACATTATCACTATTCGGGCCATCATCGTCATCATCAAAGACCAAAAAATCGTCGTCTTGGCTCACCTTAAATCCACTCTTGTCAACGTCACATTCCTATAAATTAACTGCAAAAAATTCTCGTGCACCATCAGTAGATATTAGACTAGTATTATCTAATATGCTTGAATTTTCATCTCTATCTGCAGCGCACCACTCCACACAGGGCAAGGGATACGATTTGATGATTTTTAAATCGACGATAGCTATGCAGCCCATAAAGTTATTATTTTTCAGTGTGTTACTTTTAATATTTAACACAGGGATTGTGAGTGCAAAACTTCAGCTATCTTCAATAGAAGTTAAAGCCGCCTACGTATTTAATTTTATTCAATACGTACAATGGCAGAATGAAAATAGCCTCACTGAGTTTCGTGTCGGATTTTATGGCGATGAAAAATCCTATTGGAAAGCATTGAAGAGCATGAATGGTCGAAAAATAAGAAAAAAAACCATAAAAATCCAATATTTATCATCACTATCCGACACATCCGGCCTACAGCTTCTAGTGGTAGGTGAGAGCAAAAGCAAGGACCTTTCAACGATATCAAAACAGTTATCAGGAAAAGGAATACTATTGATAAGCGACAATTCTCAAGACAAAAAGAACACCATGTTGAACTTTATTTACCCAGATCATAACCGCCTTTCATTCGAACTTAACCGTTATAACATCGCATACGAAAAACTAAAAATATCTCCAGAAATACTGGTACTAGGTGGGTCTGAGTTAGATGTCGCCAATGTCCTCAAGGAGTTGGAAACATCATTAACAGAAAGCCGATCTCAGTTTATTTCACAGACCGAAAAATTAACTATTTTAAAAAACAAAACCCAACAACGGGAAAAACTATTAAATCAACAGAAAACATTCTTAAAGCAACAAAAAGACAAAATAGCAATACAAAATAAAACCCTTTCTCGTAACAAACATGAATTTGAAAAAATGAAAAGCGAGAAGGAAATATTATCTTTAGATCTAAAAAAAACACAATATAAGTTTATATCTAACAATACCAAATTAGATGAAATGCAAAATTTAATTAGCAAAAAACAACAATCAATAAACGAACTTTCAGATCTCATAACCGATCGTAAAATCATACTGGAGAAACAAACAAAACTTCTTGAATCCCAGAAAATGGAAATATCCAAAAAAGAAATAGAAATCGACGAACATCTACTCGCGATAAACAAACAATCATCAACAATACAATCGCAATCCGAAATACTAACATTAGCAGTATTTGGTTTTGCATCAGTATTTCTGTTAATTTTAGCCATTTTCGCCAATAACAGAACAAAACAAAAAGCCAATCAAAAACTCCATGAAAAAAACCAGCAATTGGCTGACGTCAACAATCAACTAAAAAGCGCGCAGTCTCAACTAGTCGAATCAGAAAAAATGGCGGCTCTAGGAGGGCTGGTAGCAGGAATTGCACACGAAATAAACACTCCCTTAGGCGTTGGTGTCACCGCCGCATCACACCTTTCCAATCAAATTTCTACTTTCAAGAAGACTTACGACAAAGGACAGTTAAAACGTTCCGCGCTAGAGAATCTATTGGAAAATGCAAAGCAATCGACAGATATGCTTTCTCGAAACCTGATGCGTGCAAGTGATCTAATCCGTAATTTTAAATTAGTTGCCGTTGACCAGAGCGGTGAAAATCGAAGAAAGTTTGAATTAAAGGAATATTTCGAAGAAATTGACCAAAGTTTGCATCCAAAACTAAAAAAAGGAAAACACAGCGTATCTATTTTTGCAGACCAAGAGATTACCGTTGACACATACCCTGGCGTTTTAGCTCAGATAATGACAAATTTGATCATGAATTCCATCATGCACGGATTTGAAGGCATCTCGGGAGGAGAAATCACCATTCATCTAACGCTAGAGGATGGAAGGGTTCTCATGCGTTATCAAGATAACGGCGTGGGAATGACGTCTGATCAAAAAACGCATGTATTTGAGCCTTTTTATACGACCAAACGTGCTTTAGGTGGATCCGGTCTAGGCATGTCAATTAGCTATAATCTTATCGTCAATAAATTAGGGGGATCTATTCAATGTGTTAACGTTCAAAAAGGTGCTTTGTTTTCAATAACATTTTTACAAGTTGCCGATTAGCTATATTTTGACTAATAACAGTGTATTGATTTATTGCTACATTAACTTTATAACCTAAATCATTCAAAAAGAGGAAAGAAGTTATGCATGATAGATGAACAAGTTCGCTCCCCAAGAAACGCCCACCAAGGTAGCGATTCATGTGCCTTCAATTATAAAGATGCATTGGAATTTCTTGGGTTAGTTATATTACTGCTAGTCAGTATTAACTGGATTTCATCTTCCATTTACCATTTACTGGCACTCGGTGTATTAGTTGCAATATATCGATAAAAAGATGAAGGCAGAAATAAAGTCAGCCCATTTGTCGTTATTCCCAATGAAAATAGCTGACACAGAAAATTGATAACAGCTAAACATTTATCCATATTCATATAACAGGACTCTTTCACAAACCCAAATCAAGACTTCATCTATACTGAAACTTATCTCGCTACACTTGGTCTATCTTCAGACCAATCAGCAGAAAACTTTACTTTCACGGATTTAACACAACAGGGTTACTATATGTCTGAACGCGTTGCAGAATTCACGTTACGCTGGCGCTGGCTTGTTATTGTTTCACTACTAGCGATAGTTTTTATCACTGGCTACGGCGCTAAGAATATAGAATTCAGTTCAAATTACCGTGTATTCTTTGCCGAAGGTAATGAGCAGCTAGAAGCCTTTAGTGACTTACAAAACATCTACAACAAGTCTGACAACATTATTATTGTGATGTCACCTAAAGGGGATAATGGAAAAATAGGCGATGGAGACGTATTTTCTGCCTATTTCCTTAACGCCGTGAAAAATGTTACGAAATCGGCATGGCAACTTCCCTGGTCGACACGCGTTGATTCTATTAGCAACTATCAGCATAGCCAGGGCATCGAAGACGAGTTACTTATCGACGATTTGGTAGCCGAAGAACAACCATTAGATGCAGCCGAAATACTTCGCATCAAAAACATAACTTACGCAGACCCATTAATTTATGGTCGCCTTATCGCACATACAGGCAAAGTCACCTTAGTAAATGTCACGATACAAACACCCGAGTTATCAGAAGAAGAAACGCCTCACCTGGTAAAACTCACCAGAGAAATGGTGGCACAATTTCGTAAAGATTATCCAGCCATTGAATTCAGGCTCACCGGAGCAGTCTTTCTAGATAACGCATTTAGCGAGATGGCCCAGAAAGATATGGTATCGCTCGTTCCTATTATGTTTATCATCTTAATTTTAACACTCGGGCTGTTCTTACGGTCCTTCAGTGCGACACTGGCAACTCTAACCATCATCATACTATCGATTATCAGTGCCATGGGGTTATTCGGCTGGTTAGGCTGGACATTAACTCCGCCCTCTAGTGCTGCCCCCACCATCATTATGACCATGGCTATCGCTGACTGTGTTCATATCTTAGTTTCAATGCTACACGGCATGCGCACAGGTTTGAGCAAAAATGAAGCTATTAAAGAAAGCGTACGTATTAATTTCATGCCCATACTCGTTACCAGCATTACCACTGCCTTGGGTTTCTTATCAATGAATTTTAGCGAGGTTCCCCCTTTCAGAGATTTAGGGAATACGGTGGCAATGGGAGTTATTGCCGCATGGATATTATCAATTCTTTTCTTACCTGCATTAATGTCTCTTCTGCCGGTAACCGTCAAAGTTAGCCGCGATAAACAAGATAAACAAAACACATTTATGCTAAAACTTGCTGAAAACGTCATTAACCACAGAATGCTATACCTATGGGGCACCGTTGCCTTAACCGTTCTAATGTTAGGTTTATCTACTAAGAATCAGATCAATGACGAGTTCATTCGCTATTTCAGCACTAACACTGACTTTCGCCAACACACCGACTTTTTAGAAGAAAACATGACGGGTATTTATGGAATGGAATACTCACTGAATAGCGGAAAGGAACAAGGCATTAGCGACCCGAAATACTTACATGATGTCGAAAATCTCACTGCGTGGTTACGTACACTTCCACAAGTAGAACATGTATTTAGCATCACTGATATTTTTAAACGCCTCAATAAAAACATGCACGGTGATAACGAAGCCTTTTACAACATCCCTCAGAATAAAGAGTTAGCATCACAATACCTACTATTGTATGAGCTATCACTTCCTTATGGGCTGGATCTTAACAACCAAGTCACCCTAGATAAAAGTGCTACAAAATTAACCGTTACTATCCAAAACTCCTCTAGTGCAGAAAGTATAGCGCTAGAAAACAAAATCAATCATTGGATTAATAACAACACACAATTTGATAGCTATTACGTTGCCAGCCCTAACCTTATGTTTTCTCATATTGGTGAGCGCAATGTATCCACAATGATTTTTGGCACTCTATTGGCATTATTTTTTATCTCACTAATCCTTATTGCCGCACTACGATCTCCACGTTTGGGTTTGATAAGTTTAGCGCCAAATCTGATTCCTGCGGGGATTGCTTTTGGCATCTGGGGATTATTTTATGGCAACCTTGGTATGGCGCTAGGCAGCGCTGTCGGAATGACGTTAGGGATCGTTGTTGATGACACGGTACATTTTTTAAGTAAATACCAACGTGCAAGAAGAGAACTAAATAAATCCGCAGAGGATGCTGTGCGCTACGCATTTTCTACTGTGGGTGTTGCTCTTGCGGTAACCACCTTTGTGCTAATTGCAGGCTTTATGGTATTAGCCACATCCGATTTTCATATGAACACACATATCGGCCTTTTCACCGCACTAACCATTGCCATAGCATTAATTGTGGACTTCTTTTTCTTACCGTCACTGCTTATATTTGTTGAAGGTGAGAAAGAGAAGCCCTAATTTGAACGCCGACTAAAGAAACGTTAATGCGTCGTATCAATAACGTGCACATCCCTTCGGGGGAACGGTATACGAACACCGGCTGTTTTTAATGCTTTAAAAACAGCCTGATTCACCAGAAATCGACTTTCATGATAGGCATTCATTGACACCCAATAACGCAAACCAATATTCACAGAGAAATCCCCAAAACCATCAATACCTACCTGAAACTTTGGTTCCTGACTAACACAATCCATTTCTTCAAGCACTGATCGAATTGTTTGTATTGCAATTTCCGGTGAGCCCTCATAATCAATCCCTATCGTACACTCAACCACTTTACTGGCGAATGAATTATGGATCACTTCACCAATAATGTGTTTATTTGGAATAGTAATGACTTCTTCATCTTCTGTTACCAAAATAGTATGAGCAAGATGAATTTCTTTAACAATTCCAGAACAATTATTCACCATCACCGTATCTCCAACTTTAAAGGTTCTGGATAAAATAATCGCCAAGCCCGCCCCATAATTAGAGATAGGCCCCTGTAAAGCTAAACCAACACCGAACGTTGCGGCACCCAGCGCAGCAACAAAAGGTGCAATCGTAATACCAAACTTACCCAAGCTGATAATCAGGAAACACGCCAATACTAATATTTTGGTAACGCTACCTAGAAATGCCGTTAACGTCACATCAACCTTACGACGAGTTAACAGCTTCACAACCGTTTTTTGCAGTATTCCGGCAGCAATAAAACCAATAATGAGAATAATAATAGCACCAACAAACTGGAAGCTATAATCCACCATAAAATTCATTATGAGCTGATAAACCTGCTCAATTTGCTTTAACTCTTCCTCTATCATGAACATTTATCTCCACTGAAGATTCTAATTTGTCTAAAAATTAATTTATTAAAAATCAGTTGTAACTATTCAATTAATCAACCAAACCATTTCAATCCTGCCATCACACCAAAAAAAAGCAGGGTGGCAAACAATGCCATTATTGTAATCGGTTTGTTCACAAAATCACCCACCCACGCTCGCCTGCCATTCAATACCAATAGCACAATAGCCAACATTGGCATAAACAGCGCACCAATTACTGCATAGAGTTTTTGTACTTCTTTAAAGCTAATAAATAGCCCTGCAATAGGTATTACCGCCAATGCAATAAGAAACCACCGATAGGGTTTGGACTGAGTAATATCCCCATTATCAGAAGTAGAATCTAATTGATTCGTTTTTTGCAAAAACAGTCTCCATACATCTGCAAACAAATAAGGTACCGCTTGCCATACTCCCAGCAAGCTACTAAAAATGGCACTAAATGCACCAACCAGAAATAACCAACGACCATAAATCCCCAAAGGTTCTTCTAGCTTTTCTGCAAGAACAATTAGCAAGTTAGCCCCGCGACCCTCGATTTCAATGGTACTCCCAATAATCACCATAGAGAGACCAAACAAAACAGTCATGCTATAACCCACCGCCAAATCGATACGACAGATAACAATATCCTTTGCTTGTAACCTGCCTTTCTCACGAATCCAATAACCATAACACAAAATAGTTAATGTACCGCCCACACCACCAATCAAGGCAAGAGTCCACGTAACTCCAGCGCCCTGAGCATCCGGTATGCTAGGCACAAATAGCCCCGCCAAGACAACACTTGCACCAGGCCACAATAACCCTGCCATCACAAGTACAACAGCGAACATAACGCCTACGCTTACTGCCATTACTTTCTCAAACAGCGCAAAACCGCCAATTAGCACTAACAGCAACCCGCTTATACTCGATGTAATGCCAAACACCCACTTACCCGTAGATGCATCATCAAACACAGGGAACATAGCATGCAAAGTAATTCCACAAGCACTTATCAGTGCAGAGCCTACAAAAAATGACCATAGTAAAAGGTAGGGTAAAAAGAAAAGTCCTGCGGCTTTGCCTAAACGCTGAGCAACACCCTCTAACAATGTTTGACCCGTCACCAATTGCCAACGCGCTAAACCTTCCGTAAGAATGAATTTTAACAATCCACCAACAACAACCGCCCAAAGTATAGCCACACCTAGCTGGCTGCCAGTAAAACTGGCTGTTGCCAGATCTCCAGCGCCAACACCAGTGGCTGCCACCAAAAAACCGGGCATAATAATCGCCAATACAGAGGGTTGTGCTTTCTCATTATTATTAGCGCTAGCCATACGATCTCAACTCACAGTAAATAGAGGAATGCTTCCTCCGTTGGTTACCCTCTCAAGAGGGTCTGTACTATACCAATAACTTGACTATGCTGATAATTCTAGACTAATAATTCCATTGAAGGTTTTAGGTTGTGCACATGCAGAATATTGATAGTAAAAGCAAAAAAACAGAACAAGAAACAAACGATTTAGACCTAGGTAGAATGAGAGCTGGTGCACTAATAACAAGCAACCAGCAATCGCTAGGGGGGTTAACAGAAGATGAAATTTCTCGCGTTATCGATTTTGCAATCGGCGCTAAAACAACCAAAACAACGTAAACGATTATCAATAAATATTACATCAGTTTATGCTCTTTCTGTTTCGCAGTTCCAACAGTAATCAAAGGATGCATCATTTTTTTCCGCACAACCAGAACAAAACCATCCCTGAGCGTTATCGGAATTAATAGACGATGCAATCACCTCGCTCGCCTTTTCATAGTCATCATCATTCACAACCCAAAGCTCTAACCACGAGTCTATGGTCGAAAGTTCACCAACACCACCTCCAGCAAACTCATTCCTTAAGATCACCTCGACATCAGCACACTCAACAATATTTTTAACATTGCTTACCAAAAGTCGATTTTCGTTAGTGTAGAGTAGCTTCAAGTTTAATCACCCCATTGATACGGCTCTTTTCCATCCGTGCTAGGACGATATTTTTTTTGCAATCCTTGCAAGAAATTACGCATCATCTGATCTTTACATTCTCGATAATGTTTATGGCCTTTTTTACGAAAAAATGCACTCAGTTCATGCTTACTCATATTCAAACCCACTGAATCCATAAGCTCTAAAACATCTTCAGATTTTAGATTTAGCGCAATTTTTAATTTCTTAAATACGATATTGTTATTGATGCGCTCTTCGGGAACCGGTTGCTCCCCTTCCTTTTTTCCACGTTTATCATTGATAAACCCATTGAGAAAGGTCGCCATTTCTGTATCAGAGCAACTTTTATACGCGTCATCATCGTCTTTCTTCAGCCAGCAACTAATTTGTTCTCGTGTCACCTCAAGATCAGCCAACCCAAAAACAGCAATCATCTTTGAATCATTAAGATCAAACGTATATCGTAACCGACGTAAAACATCATTGTTCGTCATAATAATCCTGTTGTTTTTTCGCCCATTCAGCAACGTTCTTTTCGTGTCGCTCTTGTTTTTCTTGCTGGCGCTGCGCGGCCTTTCCTTTCTCTTCCATGCGGCGCTTATTACGCTCTTCCAGATTTTCCAAAAAGCTAACTAACGCAGTTTTTGCCCACTCTTCTGCTTCGGCCTCTGTACTAAAACCGTCTTGTCGCTTTGACACGCCTGTTCTTCTTGATGATATTTTACGGGTAATTTCCACCGCCCAAGCATCGCCATCTTGCTTGACGCGGTAGCCGTATTTTCCTTTTGCCATAACATTTTTACCTAATAATAAAATAGTGTCGAATAGATATGCGAATACGCATTAACTACGATATATAGTTTCAATCAAATGAAATCCAAACTGTGTTTTTACAGGACCATGTACGGTAAGTACCTTTTTCCTAAAAACAACGTTATCAAATGCCTTTACCATTTGTCCCGGTGAAAACTCTCCGAGATCTCCACCGCGCTTTCCAGAGCTACAGGTTGAGTATTTCTTTGCCAACTTGCCAAATTCTTCACCATCAGCAAGCCTTTGCTTAAGCTTTTCAGCTTCAGCTCTTGTTTTTACTAAAATATGACGAGCACATGCGCGGGCCATAATAAACAACTCCTCAATTCTATTCATTCATAAACAGTCAACTAACGTCGACTATTCCCGGTTCTCTTTCCCAACGATCGTTGCTTTGCACGACGTTTCTGAGCCGTCCGGCTATTTTTTCTTGAGATTGAAGGCGCCTGAGTTAAATCTGGTTCATAGCCTGGTAACCATTGCTGCGGGAGCCGTTCATCCAGTATCACTTCAATCTCTTCTAACAACCAGTTTTCATCTTCACTTAATAATGAAATTGCCAACCCTTCTTTTCCCGCTCGACCGGTACGTCCAACACGATGAATATAGTCCTCGGGAATATGAGGCAGCTCATGATTAATCACCACATGTAATTGAGGAATATCCAAACCTCTTGCCGCAACGTCGGTTGCAACCAACACTCGGGTTCCCCCATCTTTAAATGAAGCTAATGCTTTATCACGTGCACCTTGGGATTTATCGCCATGTATCGCAACCGTCTTCAGGCCGTCTTTGCACATTTCTTTCGCTAAATGGTCTGCACCATGCCGGGTTCGAACAAAAACCAACACTTGATGCCAATTTTTAGCACCAATTAAATGTGAAATCAGCTCTCTCTTTCGATCAGCATCTACTACATACACAACTTGCTCAACCTTGCTTGCAGCGGTATTACGAGCATCTACTTCGATTAACATCGGATTGCGCAACAGATCCTTACTTAGCGCAAAAATAGCTGGATCAAAGGTTGCCGAAAATAATAAGGTTTGTCTCTCAACAGGAACCTTTCTCAGGATCCGCTTAATTTCATCAATAAAGCCCATATCCAACATACGATCAGCTTCATCAAATACAAGGCTCTGCAATTGGCTAAGGTTAACGGCTCCCCTTGCCATCAAATCGATAAGCCTGCCAGGGGTCGCTACCACCACATCAACCCCTGCCCTCAATGCTTTAACCTGAACATTGATACTGGCACCACCATAGACAATTGATGTGCGTACGGGGGTATTTTTACCGTATTGGATAAAGCTATTATAGACTTGCTGCGCCAGTTCCCGAGTGGGAGTTAACACCAGGGCGCGAATCGGTCGAGAAGCGGTAGTATTCGTTTGAGCATCGCCACTCAGCTGATGTAAAATAGGCAAAGCAAAAGCGGCGGTTTTACCAGTACCCGTTTGAGCCCCAGCCATAATATCCCGACCTTCCAATATCGCCGGGATGGCTTGTTGTTGGATTGGCGTTGCTTCTGCGTAACCTTGTTCAGACACTGCATCTAATAACGCTTGGCTCAGGCCTAACGAAGAGAAACTCATAACATTCACCCCATGGAGTTGGGGCATACCCCTTTGGCGCGCAGTGTAACAGGCTCCCCTATAGACAACAATCAATCAAACTCGCCACACTTACAACATTAGGTTGTATTTTCTACCTATCTGCTAAGGCGTTTTTTCCGTTTTCTTCTGTGTTTTAACCCTTAGCTTATTATTGTTATCTCGACTTTCCTTAACCAAGTCATTGTCAGTAATGAAGTTTGTTGACTTTGCTAATCGGTCATACAACAAAACATTCACTGTAGCCGCCAAGTTCATACAGCCAACCGTCGGCACATACACAACATCATCAACCCGATTAATGATTTTTTGTTGGATATTGCCGTCCTCAGGCCCAAAGATATAAAAAGCATTATCTGGATGAACATATGCAGGTAACGGTATTGCCCCTTCAACCAACTCCACACAAACAACGGTGGCATTTTCTGGAATTACGTCTAAAAGACCCTCAACCCGAGTTAGTGGTATTTCATGACTTCTACTGTGAGTATCAGTATTAAACTGTGCAGCCCTTTCGTAACGCTCCCCCGTGTAAACCACTGAATCTACACCATAACAGCCTGACGCTCGCATTACAGATCCAACATTTGTAGGGCTTTTGGGGTTCGTTAACCCCAAAATCACGTTAGTGCTCTTGGTAACCTTAATATCTTCGGATTGACTCATATTCTCTCAACGCTTTCACCATAAAAGGGGATTCTTCATACCCATTAATAATGCATGTACCTTATCATAAGCGATCAAAAGAAGGTCTAAACGAACTCCACATCATTTGACCTTTGTTCAATGCAAAAAAAAGCCTCTAATACTTAAAAAGAGGCTTATCGTTATTTCGCTATTGACGGCAGATACTACAAATTATGCTGCCGATGCAGAGCTTTGCCTACCGTAGTCTTCTTCACGAATTGCTGTCACGGTAACCGGCACCCCTTCTTGAGGTTCCACTTGACCACCAACTAAGCGTGACTTTGGCATTCCCGTTGTGCCAACAAACTCAGAAGTAAAATCTACCCTTCTCGCAAATTCAGAGAAAATGATACGTATCTGTTGTTTTGCTTGACCCATCCCAACACACGCACGCCGACCACCACCAAAGGGCATAAACTGATTAGGTTTGAAGGACTTTTTTCCCCCTGTTTTTGTTATCCAGCGATCTGGGTTAAATTCTAACGCATCTTCACCGTATATATCTTTGCGCCTATGAGTGGAATAGATGTTCGGCAATACCGCCGTTCCGCCAGGAATTAGCCAATCGCCAATTTGTGTATCTTCTCTTAACCAGCGAATAAAACCGGGGGCCGAGGGTGTAATACGCTGCGACTCATTTAAACACGCGGTTACATAAGGTAATTCAGACGTCAGTAACGAGTCGTGCTTTCCCTCTTGCTGAATAAATGCAATGACTTCGTCACGCATTCTTTTATTCACTTCCGGCTTTTGTTGCAACCAAATCATTAACCACGCGGATGTTGCCGCACTGGTCTCATGACCACCAATCATCAACCCATACACTTCCGAAATTACTTTTTCCTCCTCAAGCAATTTTCCATCAGCATCTCGTGTGCGAGCGAGAAAAGATAACGTATGTGATTCCGTTTCATCGTTTCTTTCACGAATATCGCGAATATCCTCACGTAACAACGTGGCAAGCTGGACTTTTAAATCAACGCCACGCTTCCAGGGAAGCAACCCTTTTTTTCCATTACCCATTTTTCCCTGTGCCGACCGTCTCATGTACTGTTTATTCAAAAACCGTCGAAAGCGAGTCGCACCAACAAAAGATGCCAGCGTAAAGTTAATATCGCTATTGGCTTCCATAATCCAAGCTAACATAAGCTCTTTATAACGCTCTTTTCTTTCTCCACTATGGAGATTAAATAAGGTTGCACAGGTAATATCCATAGTGATATCGCCAATAAGACGAGGGGCATCAAATTTATCACCCACTTTCCACGAGCTAATATGCTCATTGGTGATCTTCGCCATCATATCAGCACGTTTTTTTAATGTATTACCCGCAAATTGGGGAATAATCAGCTTTCGAGAATTCTCGTGATCTTTATTATTTGAAAATACCAAGTTGCTCTCACCAAGATCAAACGGCAGCTGTACCAAACTACCGTCTATTTGGCTTCTCTGCAGTTTTAAAATATCTTGAATCATTTTCGGGTCAGAAGTCCAAACCATCGGACCTTGCCCTGGAAACGTTAAGGTATAGGTATCACCTAGCTCTTTTTGCTTCTCATCAAAATAATCCCAAATGCCAATGCCGAGACTTAGGGCTTGTTTGAATTTGTTTTCTTTCGGTATCGGTGGTAATTGTGGTACCTGCGTTTTTTGATTCATGATGCCTCGCCGAATAGTTTCCAAGTGCCGTAGCAGAAACGCTGAAATAGTTCTGACGCTGAATCTATTCGTTTGGCAGCGTCAATCAAACCGAGTTATTACGCTCTCGCAAGAATGGGTTCTTCTTTACTCTCTTCTTTGCGATCTCCGTATGTCCATACCTTCTGAGGTTTCATGCCCTCTTTAAAATCCAGGTATTGCACGTCAAACCAGATCGGCAATAGATAATGAAAATAGTAAAAATGCGTTAATACTGGACCCGCTTCAAAGTCGCTATCTTCATGCATTAGTTTTACACGAGGATCCCTTTTCTGAAATTCCCTGACTTTTTCCAACGTCTCATCAACGTCCTGCCACTTATCTACCAAAAAACCCATATGATCGTAACTCTCTGGCTGCAAAGGGGTTTTATCTTCTGCCAAAAATAAAAATTGACTGAATTCCATATCCGTACCGAGTAAAAATTTATCCGGCACATCCAGGTTCACCATCGGTACTTCGATACCAGTAAACCCAAAAATTTCACCATAAAATGCTTTAAGGTTTTCTCGCTCTTCTTTTAGCATGCCAATTGGAACCGTCAGTTCCATATGATTAAAACGAACCTGCATATGCCTTCCCCTTTAAAGTGGCCAAATTTAATTCGCATAATCACAATAGTATTTATCTTTACTTGTGTAAAGGCATTTCCTTTACTCGTGTAAATATTTATTTAAACCGGCCGACAAGACACACGCAAGCACAAAACCAAGGCTGTGCTTGTTCAGGTTACTTGCAACGTTGAGGTAGGAATGTACTCTTACAAGAGCCCAATAGAACGAAATGTTCTAGAGCCAAAAATATCTAGACGTGGAGACGTCTAAATACTGAGTGTATCAACAATAAAATCTGACAACTGCTTAAGTCGTTTATCAATAGGGTAATTTTCATCTACAGCCCACTTCATCATCGTTGTGGAAATAACACCCATCGACATTTCAGCAAGAAAGTCGGTGTCGTAATGAGAGCTCACATCCCCACGTTTTTGCCCCGCACGGTATACGGTTTCAAACATCGAGGTAAGGCCGCTAAGCATATTCATATTGCTATTATCACTAGGATCACCAGCCATACTTTGACGAATTAAGTCACGCTCTAGTCCGTCGTAACGACTAAGTTGCTGCTGGGTCATTTCGAAAAATGATCGAATGTAGTCCTGTGTTGACTGATTTTCTGCAATAAAAAGTGCAGTAAAGTTAGTCGCAGCGTTAAGCCAAAGCTTTTCTGCAAGCGCTTTTATCAGGTCATTTTTGGAAGGATAATAACTGTAGAACGTCGGGCGTGAGACTTCTGCTTGTTCACAAATTTCTTCTAACGTAGTGGCATCGCAACCATTCTTTTCGAACAGTTGTATAGATGCCTCCATTATTTTTTCCCTGAACTCTTGTTTGCGCTGCTCCCGTCTTGTTGCGGCCGGAGCTGTTTCTTGCCAAAAAGGTGTAGTCATGAATGTCCTTCAATTTTTCCCGATGGGAACATAGTGAACCCAGAAATAAGCGGGGCAGATTTACTCGTATCGTCTTGAACAACACTCATTTTCACGTGCACCCAAACCGAGTCGCTAGCATTATGGTCATTAAGGATCAAAATGTACATTGAGTCACTGCTGTCCCACAGTTTCATAACATCGACAACTGTTTGTTTTTATCTGGCTCGTCATCAATTGGTGGCGAGAACAAATCGTACAAATTTCTTCGATCAAAAAGGTTCAGCTGAA
>MAAB01007470.1_pt1 | contig 17373 bp, 18 predicted proteins | sample 1115991 | NCBI WGS metagenome assembly MAAB01 (sample SAMN04961124, study PRJNA320927) | seawater metagenome | isolation source: sample BD02T18 sea water enriched with oil for 18 days | place: USA:Gulf of Mexico | collected 2013-07-27
ATAGCTTCCACTGTAGAGCGTTGCACAGGGCGCATTAAACCTTACTTTTTATAAGGATTAATAGACTGCCCGTCAGCGAATTGATGTTAATTGCGGTGATTATCGGTTTTTTAGCGCCAATAGTCTTGGTAAGTTGTTCAAATTGGTAAAATACATGTGCTCAGGCCTAAATACCGTAATGAGCGAATTTAGCTATGCCCGATTAACCCCTTACTAAGGGGCCTGTGACATGAGAAAGAAAAGGTAGAAGGTAACTCAAAGGAATGGGGTCAAGGAGTCAACGAAGTTGGATCAGCTGCTTATTCTTGTCGCCACGGGTAAACCATAATCGGATGCAGCCCAAGAGTATCTGCAGTATTGATTACTTTGACATCTAAGCCCTCAGTTAACTCGACAACCTTTACTTTGAACTCTTTCGTGTACTCTATATACGCGTTCTTCACAAAGTATTCTCGCCATTTATCACCTACCTTATGGTAATAATAGGTGTCTCCTTTTAGGGGGAGCCTTCAATAGGCTTTTCAAAATAAAATAGACGAATCATTGCATCCTAAAAACTGTGATCTAGACATAAAGCGGCACACCATTTCCGCTTTAAAGCTTCCACCTTGCACTGTTATCCAGTCAGTACCCTTCATAATCACTCTTCATACCTTTACCCGCGCCATAATCGCTGTTTTAAAGCGCTCCAATCAAAACCTGACAAATAAAAAAAGGCTTGGGCCACTTTTTGCAATAACCTTTTTATCGCCATCCATGTAACGGATGTCCGCTCACTTTAATCAGGAACGAAGCCCATGAAGTTGCTTGTTGTCGCCCTACCCATGCACTTGGTAAATATTCTGCATCCATTTATTCGGCACATAGGTATTTTTATATTGTGCTTTATTTTTTTCATGCCTTTTATGGCGCAGGCATCGATTTGCAGCTCTGGCTGGAAAATAACCGGTTATTATTCTCCGGTTGAATCTGATTTTTCTAAGGTAATAGATACCAGCGTATTGGTTAAAGGTTTAGGGCGTAGACACTTTAATCAACACTTTGTGGCAGATGTAAAAATGAACGGTTGGGGTCGTACTCGCTTTGGTTGGTACTTAGGGTATTTTGGAAATCAGTGGCATAAAAGTGCGACGCCCTTAGATGCTCAGGGTAAACATTTACAGTTAGGGGCGGTGGCCATAGATAAAAATCTATTAAAAATGGGCAATAAAATTACCATTCCTCAAGTGAATGACCTGTTAGGGGTTGCGCAGTTTGTGGCACGTGATACTGGCAGTGCTATTAAGAATAAACACATTGACGTGTATACCGGGGAAGGTAAGCTAGCCCGAAAAGTCTCTTGGCAAGTAACGGGTAAACAGCAAGTGTGCATTGCCTCAATTTAAAGTGCTCTAATTTAAACCCTCTAATTTTATGCTCTTTATTTAGGGGAAGTCTTTAAATAGTTTCTAAACGTAAAACCAAAAACGCCGGCACTATTACCTAGAGTCCGGCGTTAAGGCTTTATTTACAACTCACACTATCTTCAAGCTTGATTAGACAAGCCGCCTTTACCGTCAACATTTACCTCAGTGCGGGCTCGGCTAATTAACAAACCAAACAAATTTACCGGCCACGAGCGTGGAATCAGGCGGTTTTCCCAAGCATAAAACTTATTAATAAAGCCCGGTACCACCGTGGCTTTTTTACCCAATGCCGTTAAACCCCCCCTAGCCACCACTTGTGGTACGTGTTTTGTAATGGGCATTTTATTAAAGTCCACCGCCATATTTTGCGTCATGCCGGTGTCGGTTAAACCCGGTGATAAAACCGTCACGTCTATGCCCAAGGGTTTAAGCTCTACATTTAAAGCTTCACCCAGTGATAATATATAGGCTTTACTGGCCGAATAGTTACTTACAAATGGTACACCTTGGTAAGCAAACAAACTAGAGGTCAGTAAAATACCGCCGCCACCACGCTTTTGAAAACGCTGTGCAAATACATGGCTTAAAATCATAGGGCTTGTGGTGTTCAGTGCCAGCATTTTATATTCGGCATCTAGGTCGTTTTTTATGAAGGCGCCATTATTTTCAATGCCCGCATTAGGAATTAACAAACCTATGTCTAGGTCTTGGGTTTTCTCGTTTATAGCGTGATTGGCTTTGGGGTCCGATAAATCAGCCGAAATAGTTTTAACTTCGATGCCATATTGAGTTTGCAGATCTTGTTGCAAAGCATTTAAGTTATCCTGATTACGCGCCACCGCCACAATATTTAAACCTTGTTGCGCTACCTGTTCGCTAATGGCCTTACCAATACCCGTAGAGGCACCGGTGATAAGCGCCCAAGGGCCGTATTTTTTGTTAAAGTTTTTCATATTTTTGTCCTTTGATTTTTAATGTGGTGAATATTCACGTTTTTAATAAAATAAATTAAGCGCTGTGTTTTAGCGTTATAAACTGCTGTGCAATACGTCCTAAATAGCTGTCTCTTGCTGCAATGAACTCAGTAAGTAATAACGGGTAAGCAGGGTTAACTGCTTTTTTCACACTGGGTCTTAATAAAACCTGCTGTTGCCAATGTTGTGTGCGCGGCTGCGGCTTAAACAGTGCCCGGCCTAATAAGGATTCAAAGACTTGTATATAACGAAATACTGGGGCAAAGGCCGCATCCATAAGCGAAAACTGTGTACCGCTAAAGTAATCGCTGTTGCCTAGGTTTTGCTCCAGCCGTGCAAACTTATCTTTAAGCTGTTGCTCTGCCTGTGCAAACTGCTGCTCGTTGCTGGCGCTATATAATTGGCCAATATTGCTTAGGGTGGCCGATGCAAACTCTATCCAAGCGCGCTGTTTGGCTTTCTCTAAAGGCTGTTCGCTTAACATCTGCACGCCATACACTTCGTTAAGGTATTCACCGATTACCGCTGATTCAAAAATAACGGTGTCATCGTCCACCACCAAGATAGGCACTTTGCCTAACGGTGACAGGGTTTTAAACCAGTCGGGTTTATTGGCCAAATCAATATCAATACGCTTATAAGCAACACCGCTTTCTTCCAGTACACTCACCGCACGCTGAACATAAGGGCACAAGGTATGACTGATTAAAGTGAGTTGATTGGGCTTTTCCAAGTTAGACATATACGCTCCTGTTGGCTGCTGACTTAAGATGAGTTCATAGTACGCTGTGTTATATTTGGTTTAAATAATCGTTATTTGGCAGTTACTGTGCAAAAATGCACACAGATACCCCCTTAAAATGCGCCACGCAGGCATATAAAAGAATGACCATGAATTGGGATGACTTAAGAATATTCTTAGCTCTGACAAGAGCCGGTACGCTGTCGGCGGCAGGGTTAGTGCTGGGGGTGAAACACTCTACTATATCCCGGCGCATTGCTGGTTTTGAAACACGCCTAGGCACGGCGCTGTTTGAAAGACGCAGTGAGGGGTATGTATTAACCCAAGCAGGCGAGAACTTATTGGAACACGCCATCACCATGGAGGAACAAGCACTGGCGGTAGATCGCAAGGTATTTGGCCTAGATACCCAGCTCAAAGGCTCTTTAAACGTCACCTCTCCCCACGAAGTATTATCCCGTTTAGTGGTGCCTCATTTGGGGCTGTTTAAGCGTATTTATCCGGCCATAGATTTACACCTTACCAGCACCGCAAACTTAGTCGACATGGCGGCGCGTCAAGCCGATATTGCCCTGCGCCTTACCGACAAACCGGCCGACTATTTAATTGGAAAAAAAGTACTGCCCCTACGCCATGGCATTTACGCAAGCCGTGAATACCTTAAAAAACAACGGGATAAGCACCAGCTCATATTGTGGCGCAGCGAAACCCAAAAGCCAGAATGGGTACAAGATCACTTCCCCAGCGCCCAAGTAAGTATGCGAGTGGACGATACCAACACTATGCTGGCGTGTGCCTTAAATCACTTGGGGTTAATACGCATCGCCTGCCTTATGGGTGACAATGTTGACGGGCTGCTGCGTTTAGATCTGCCTCAAACGCCGTCTACTTGGGGCATTTGGGTATTAAGCCATGTGGATTTACGCAGTACCGCTCGCGTACGTGCTGGCCGCGAGTTTCTGGTGGACATCATTGAGCAGCAACGTGATTTAATTGAAGGGCTAAACTCTAACTACTGGCAGAATTAAACGACACACCGGTTTCGTGTACTGTTTTACTCGATGCTTACCCAGCAATTAATATGCGGGAGGCGCTATCTATTTGAATAACGGGACGGGGCTCTAAGGGAAGGTGTTGCGCACAATGTGCAATGCCTCACCTCGTCTTTCAATTTTGCTATTAGGTCCATACTCAGTGCCCACAATTAAAATGTAGCGAACACTAAGAATGATACTCTTTTTCACGGCCATAGGTCGTGAATCTTTAAATTTAAAACATGAGGAATTAGCCTGCTACAAACTGCATCTTTGTCGCCACCGCGATTCTATTCCATGCATTAATAGTCACTATTTGCATCATGCATTGAGCCAACGCTTGTTCCCCTAACACAGCCAAACACTGTTTATATAGGGCATCCGTTACCCCTTGTTTATCGATTAGGGTGACGGCATCGGTTAGTGCCAGCACGGAGCGTTCTTTATCGGTAAACAACGTAGACTCCTGCCAAGCCGCCAGCGCAAACAACACTTGCTCGTCTTCACCTAATTTTTTAGCTTCCAACGTGTGCATGTGAATGCAATAGGCACAATTATTAACAATAGAGGCCCGTATTTTAATAAGCTCGAGTAATTTAGGCGATAAATCCGCATCTGCCATATAGCTCTCTAATCCCATCATGGCCTTAATCGCTTGAGGCTCTAATTGACTAATATTAATTCTGGCTGACATACATACTTCCTTACGTTAAGTGGGGTGTGCAATAGGGGCTACTATAGAGACAGCCACAAAACAACGGAATACTGCCTCAATGCAAACCAGCTTTGCATTTTACACAAAGGTTACTCGGGGTATACTGTCCACCTATGCATTAATCATTCGTCACGGCCACACTCACAAACACAACACACAGGGTTCATTGTGCTTCATCTCATACGGGTATTTATAAAGGTAATCGAGGCTGGCAGTTTTTCTAAGGCAGGGTCTGTATTAAATATGGCGCCGTCTTCGGTTGCGCGCAACATTGATAACTTAGAGCGTGAGCTGGGCACTACGCTTATAAAACGCAGCACTCGCAAACTGGTATTAACCGATGATGGCCACCAGTTTATAGAAGGGGCCGAAAAGCTGCTCACCCAAGCCGACCTGCTAAAAGCGTCAATGAATCACGTAAATTGTGAGCCCGAAGGCGTGCTTAGAATTTCCGTTTTTGAAAGTTTTGGCCGGCAGATTATTTCGCCGCTCTTGCCGGAGTTTTTAGCACGACACCCTAAAGTAAAAATTGAAATTAACCTAGACAATCAAATGGTGGATTTAAGCGCTGACAATATTGACCTAGGCATACGTATTGGCCGACCTAAAGACTCGTCATTACGCGCTCGTAAACTGCTTACCAACCGCACATGGTTGTGTGCCTCTCCGGATTATTTAGCCCATAAAAATGCGCCTTTAAGGCCAGAGGAGTTAGCACATCATAATTGTTTATTGCTCAGCCAAGACCGACAAACAACCCACTGGTATTTCAAAAAAGACAAGGAACAGATTAAAGTAGCAGTGAGCGGTAACTTAAGCTCCAAGGGCGGCACCCCTTTGTTAGAGGCTGCGGTCAATGATGGCGGTATTGTGCAAATGTCACAATGGATGATGTTAGATTTAATAAACGAAAATAAACTAACGGTGTGCCTTCCTGACTGGGAATCGTCACTGCATGAAGACAGCAATGGCGAGGTATACGCAGTGTATTTAGGTCATAAATTTTTACGGCCAGTATTAAGGGTATTTATTGATTTTTTAGCCGATAAATTAGAAAGGCGAATTAACGCTTTAAATGAACGCCATGAATTAAAATGATATTAACGTGTTGTTTCGTCACTCTAGGCCTTAAAAATTTAATCTATTTTTCCCATAAAATTTTCATTTTTATTGTTGAAATACTTCAACCAGCTTTGGCACAAAACCTTAAGGTTAAGGATGATGGCTTAGGCTTTTATTTCAGTATAGGTGAGGAAGTGACAGGCTAGGTCGGGAATTTCCCTATTCAAAAGTACTATAGCCATTAACACCGCCTAAACCTGTGCACCTTCAATGGTATAATGGCGCGTTACATTTCCAGTAATTTGACTCCATTTTGAGCTACGCACTCGGCTTTGGTGCGCCTCAAACGAAGCCTTATTATCAAACTCTTCATAGACAGTAAATCGGCATTGCTCATCTGCGTCTTGTATTACTTTAAATACAAGGCAACCAGGTTCTTGTTCGGTAAGCGCGATATGATTGGGCAGTTCGTCTAATACCCCATTAAGATCCTCAGGCGGTACCGTAATAAATCCTTTTAACGTAACTTTAGACACGATTTAATTCCATTAGATTATTGGATGCGATTGAAACACCACAGTATCACTAAAATTAAGGAAGTCGGAACTTGATAAATGACGATTGGCCATTTTTTAAATTTTGTATAAGCGAGAAAATATAAAAGAGAACGCAGGGTATAAACATTAAACGGGAGAGTAAAACAACACACCGCAAACAACGCCTGAAGTGTGTTGAGTACAAAAAGTTACGCTTTTTTAGTAAACGCGGCAATGATCACTATGCGTGAACCATTTACCTTACCTTCAATATGCGCCGGGTTGGTCATAGACATACCAATACCACGCACCATAGTGCCCTGTTTTGCGGTAAAGTTTGCGCCCTTCACCACTAGGTCTTTAATTAAGGTGACGTTATCGCCGGCCTGTAAAATAGCACCGTTAACATCCGTGGTGAGTTCTACTTCTTCGTCTTCATCGGGCACACCCGCATTTGCCCATTTTTGCACGTCTTCTTCAAGGTACAACATGTCCAGCAAATCGTTGGCCCAGCCTTCGCCTTTGCTGTTTAGCATTTTTAACTGACGATACGCCATTACTTGTACAGCAGGCTCTTGACTCCACATGCTGTCGTTCAGACAACGCCAATGGTTGGCATCAATAGTCTCTGGGTTTTCAATTTGACCCTTACAGTTACTGCACACTAAAACATACTGGTCTGAACTGCCGCTGGCTGGGGTGACTTCAAAGCCAGAAAGGTCTTGTTCATTGGCACATAGCTCACACTTGTCGCCCGCACGTTTTTTAAGAGTTTGCTCAATGCTCATGATGAAGTCCCAACGGTGTCTATAATAAGAGTGTAAATTTTGGCGCTTATTATGCCTTAAAACGGCCTAGTTTTCATGTTTTAGGACAAGGTCTGCTGAAAGCACACTTCCTGCGTGTCCCTTGTTATACAAAAGCGGCATTTAGGGTGTGGTGAGTTATTGGGCAAAGAGACCGTTTCTGCTAGAATGCGCGCCATTATTGTATCGTAAGCGTACAAGCCTTAAAGGCTGGCATTCACCCATTGAATTCCCCCTGTATTTAGGGCTGCGCCCCAAACATGAGAGAACACAGCATGAGCCTGGCTAATTCTGTACTGGCAGTGAATAACGACCTGCCCATTCGCACCGACCAACCCGTGCACAGCGGCAAAGTGCGCTCGGTTTATTGGCTAACCGAAGCCGACAGCGCGCGTCTTATTAAGGAAAAAGGCTACAACGTATCAAGCGATGCGCCTTTGGCAATAATGGTGATCTCTGACCGCATAAGTGCTTTTGACTGTATTTGGCACGGCGAAGGGGGTTTACAAGGTATCCCGGGGAAAGGGGCGGCTCTAAACGCCATCTCTAATCACTGGTTTAAACTGTTTAAAGAGCAGGGACTGGCCGATAGCCATATATTGGATATTCCCCACCCATTTGTGTGGATTGTGCAAAAAGCCAAACCTGTAATGATTGAAGCTATTTGTCGTGGTTACATCACGGGCTCCATGTGGCGCGCCTACGAGAAAGGTGAGCGTGAATTTTGTGGCATTACCTTGCCTGAAGGCCTTAAAAAAGACCAAAAATTACCTGAACTATTAATGACCCCGTCTACTAAGGGTATTTTAAGCGGTATTCCAGGTGTGCCCGAGCAAGACGATGTGAACGTTAGCCGCAGCGATATTCGCAACAATTTCAAAGCCTTTGCTTTGCGCCAAGAGCAAGACATTGATCTATACGAAAAACTATTATCCGAAGGCTTTGAGTTAATTAGCCAAGCGCTAGCCGGCATTGACCAAATCTTTGTGGATACCAAGTTTGAATTTGGTTATGTCACAGATGCCTCTGGCCAAGAAAAACTTATTTACATGGACGAAGTAGGCACACCCGATTCATCACGTATTTGGGATGGCCCTGAATACCGTAATGGCCAAGTGGTTGAAAACTCCAAAGAAGGGTTTCGCCAGTTATTATTAAAAAGCTTCCCTGATCCGGATATTTTACTGAATAAAAACCGTATGAGTGAACGTGAAGCATTGGCCCGTGACAACGCACTCCCTGCTGACGTATTTCAACAGGTAAGCGATACCTATATGGGCATTGCCGAAAAAATCACCGGTAAAAAACTGATGCTAAGCGACGACCCTAAAGCTGAAATCATTAAAATTTTAAAAGATGAATACCAGTTGGTTGATTAAGTTGTACTAGGTAGCCTAAGACTCTGTTTCTTGGGCTACACGCTCCCCTGTAAACGCTACCCTATCAATGCAAACACCCCCGTTAAAAATATAATTGTGAATTTAAAACTAAAACCATTACATTATTTATTTTAATCAGTTTCATCAATGCGAATAACAGCGCGAATAAATTATTGCATACGTAACACTTTCATAAAAAACCAACATATTTTAAAGTAGAAAATACATTAATTTATTAAAAGGTTTAGGCGTATTTAGTCTACTAACCTTTATATATTTATCCTCCCAAGTCCCGCCTATAAAATACTGTTACCTTATAATAAGCAGGATGCCCCATGCGATTACTCTCATTTTTAGTCTTGAGCATCATTAGCTGCCTAAGCGTGGCAGAAAATGACAAATTTGCCCCCATTAAACGTGCATACATTAAGTCTATGAGTGTGGTGGCTCCAGAATGGGAAGGTTACACCAACAAAGATGGCAGCGGTCTGTATTGGGATATTATCCGTGCAGTATATGAACCTGTGGGCATTAAAGTAAAAACCCGCATTGTGCCGTGGAATAGAGCCATAAAAATGGTCAGTAAGTACCGCACCTACAATGCCATTCTTGGTGAATACTTAAGCTCTGATGAGCCGGTGATATTCCCTTCCTACCCGCTTGATGTGGAGTTCATGACCATTTTAAGCAAAATACCTACAGGTAATAATTGGCAAGGGTTAAAAACCCTAAGCGAAAAAAGAGTGGGTTGGATTAAAGATTATGAAGTGATTGAAGCAAAAAATCGTGACTTTACCCTAGTAGAATTTCGCACACTTGAGCAAGGCTTAAAGATGCTAAATAACGGCGAATTAGATTTTGTCATTGACGACTGGGATGAAATTGCCGCCGCCATTCAATCCCATAATTTAAGCATGGACGAATACATAGAAAATGAAATGCCACAAGGCACTGATTTATACGCCGCATTTTCAGATGATCAATTTTCTCGTGAACTTATTAAAATTTACAATGAACGTATGCCAACATTAGTGGCTAACGGAGAGTTAGCTGCCCTTTATAAAAAGTGGCAAACTGGCGTCATGCCGGACATGCTTAAAAATCTTGCTCTGCACTAGTTTAAAAAAATGACGACGTCACACCCTATTTTTTGGGGGCTTGTTTGTAAACAGCATAGCCCCTACCTTTCATATGACTTAAAGCCGTTATATTCCAACCTTTAGATAGACTGTCCAGCCCTATATTAGCTGCTAATCTATAACTAAAGCCCTTTAGAATACGCTAGTGCTGCCCACACACTTTGGCACTACCCGTGGAGATAGTTATGCCATTAATATTAATAGCAGCCCTTTTACTGTTCAGTGCTCACACTTACAGCGAACCACTTAAATCAGCCCAGTTTAAACGGCAACACATCAAAGCCATGTCGGTGGTGGCGCCTGTTTGGGAAGGCTACACCAATAAAGATGGCAGCGGTTTATATTGGGATATTTTTCGCGCCATTTACGAGCCTGCCGGCATAAAAGTCGCCACCAAAAATGTACCTTGGAACCGCGCCATGAAAATGGTGGCGAAGTATCACACCTATAACGCCATTGTGGGCGAATACCGTGATTCGCAAGAGCAGGTTATTTTTCCCATTTACCCCATAGATGTGGAATACATGTCAGCCTTAAGCAAAAATAAAACTGGGTTTAAATGGCAAGGTTTAGAGAGTTTACGCGGGACTACTGTGGGCTGGATAAAAGACTATGACGTCATTGTAAAGTCAAAACGTAATTTTAAATTGAAAGAATTTCGTAATATTGAACAAGGGGTCAAGATGTTAAACGCGGGGAAAATTGACTTCCTTATTGATGAGTGGGATGAGATTGCTGCTGTCATTCAAAAAAATAAAATGAAATCAGAAATTTACTTAATCAATGAAATGCCTGAAGGCACTGACGTTTACGCGGCATTTTCCATTGATAATTTATCCCGCGAATTAATAGCAATTTATAACGAGCGCATTCCTGAATTAATGGAATCCGGTGAACTGTCTAAAATTTATGAAAAATGGGATAACGGTGAAATACCCGAATCGGTATTAAACCTTAAACATTAAGCTGCCTATATCCCAATTTAATTATGATCCCGCACTTATTATGGACTCATGGTCAGTCGCCATGCCTCTTTACCCGGTAAAAATGCCGAAGCATTGCCTTCGACCCAATCATTATGACCCACAGTATAAAACGGTGAGAGCGGATGACCACTTTGACCTGTGGCCATATGAAAATAACCATCTTCTTCGTGACCAGGTGCCACCGCGAAACGTTGGCTGGCGCCGGTATCTGGGTCTTGTACTCTGGGCATATAAGTATCGCCGTCCATGGCCTGTGCGGGCATATCCAGCAGCCAACCTAACATGGGGACGGCTTTGCTTAATGGGTGTTTAATATTCAGGGTATTGACCTTGCCCCAGGTTTGTTGCGCTAAGGGTTCACCATCGCGGTTTACCTTTTCCACAGTAGTAAATACCTGAGCCATTAAAAATGTTGGCCAGTTTTTAAAACCTTGTGGCACATGTTGAATTGGCTGTTCATTAATAAGTTGCCACACGGGATACTCCACAAAGTTATCGATGGAGGATGGCCAAAATTCATTACTATTTTTTTCCAGATGACGATAGATCTGCCCGATGGTTTGATCCACCACACGCTCACGGAAACGCTTCACCAATAAATAACCCACACTGGTTTTACTGGCGCGTCCCTGCCAATTTTTCAATTCGCTTTTCACTTCCACTAACGTTTCATTATCCGAGCTTTCCACAAGCTTCAACATGAACTGCTGCCAGCGCGTTAAAAACACCGCCTGATCGTCCAGTTGAATATCTAAAAAATCCTGTTCGTTAAATTGATCCTTTTTGTACAGGTCATCACGAATCTGTTTTTGTCTGGGCCCCAAGGCATAGTTATTAATGCCCACTTTTTGCAATAGCTCATCACTGACAATTCTTGCGTTGGCGGTCCAGATGCGACCGTCTTTAGGGTTCACCACTTTGGGATATTGTGAAGGATCTAAATACCCGCTCCAGCCTTTGTCGCCTGCGCTCCAATCCTGCGGTAATTGGCTGCCTGCTAAGCCCGTGGTAAAACCAAAACGCGTGGGCAGACGCCCCATAATGCTCCAAGCCTGGTTACCGTCTTTGTCCACCACGTTTAAGTTTTGCCCGGGTACGCCGGCGCTGGCGCCTACTAGTATTGCCTGGTCTACGTTATCTGCGCTTTCCATTTCCATGAGGTTTAAGTTGGCACCCTCTACATCATGAGCCACCCATCGCATGGCCAGTAATTCCCCTTGAGGATTTTTACCAATTACCGGTCCCCACTGAGTGAGTTTTATTGCTACTTGCGAACTGTCCTGCTCTTTAATATTGACAGTTTCATTTTCCAGTACAAAATCTGTCATACCGTTGGGGGTTAAGTATTGGCTTTGATCTTCATTGGTTTTTAATACAATCACATCATGGTAATCCCCCTGGCTGTTGGTAAAGCCCCAGGCGATGTGTTCGTTGCTGCCCACTACCATGGCTGGCGTGCCGGGTAAGCTGGCGCCGGTGACGCGGCGACCATCTTGCAAGTACCAGGAGGCGCGATACCAAATATTAGGCACTCGTAATCCCAAGTGCATATCATCCGCCAGCATAGCGCCGCCGTGCTGGGTAAGTTTGCCCGCCACCGACCAGTTATTTGAACCGTAATGAATTTGATCTTTAAACACTGAAAATTGCGCTAACCCAGCGGCATCATCCGTATGATTAAACGACGCTAGGGCCTTACCCGGAATGACACTGTTTTCGGTAAATGAATCCCCCTGAAGAGGCGCATCCCAATAACCACCCTGACTGGTTAAAAATTCAAACCAGTCTTGAGGCAATTGTTCTTTCATAACCGCTAAGGAACGTTCACTCTCGCCCCATTGGGGCTGTAAATCCAGATACATGCTGTACAAAGACAGTAACGAATCCTCATTCACCCAAGGGCTGGGCTCTACACCCAATAGTGAATACTCAAACGGCTTGTGGTTTAAATCCTTAAGCCCAGCGTTCACGCCATCTCGGTAAGCTTCCATGACCTTTAAATGTTTAACAGGCAACTGTGCAATGGCCGCTTGGCCCCGTTTACGAAACTGATGTAAGCGAATATTGCTGTCGTGATTTATCGCCAGCTTGCCAAACAGTTCGCTTAATTCACCGGCGCTGTTGCGACGCAATAAATCCATTTGAAAGAAACGTTCTTGGCCATGTAAAAACCCCAGTGCAAAGGCAGTATCGCTGCGTGAGCTGGCCTTAATGGTGGGAATGCCTTGCACATCACGCTCTACTGAGACGCTGCCTTGTAAGGAGGAATAGGTTAGCTCCCCTTCCAGTCTTGGCAAACTGGCCTGTAGTGATTGGTACACATAAAGCACTATCCCCGCGAGCACTAACAGCGAGGTTAGCAGGCCATACTTAATGGGTTTTGACGTAAGCCATGCCATTGGGTTTTTCCTTTTGTTATTATTAATAATTATATGAGTGTGCCACACGATGCTTGTGGACAAAAAGGCCAATCAGGCCAAACGGCTTATAAATTCTGGCCTAATGAATGATAAATATAGAGCAATTAGATTAGCGGCCATTGTGTATTTTGTAAAAGCCAACTGGCGACAATCTGTAGTAGGCATATTATTAATTATCAGGGCGCTCTGGCAGGGTGTCGGTCACCTAAGGGAGTGGAGGTCGGTGGGTCTTTATGGTCCTGAGTAAGCTGCGGCAAGGATTGCGGTCATGAACTTGATCTACACAATTCGGACATTAAGGTGAAACATAAACTCACGGTGAGCCCAGGCATGCCCATTAGGTGGTTATTTACTTTTAAGTAAACCTAAAATTGAAGTACAAAAGTGAGTGAGCCAAAAGCCATAATTTTAACACTATGGCCTTTCTTACCTCTGGGCGTCTTTATTTAAAAGCCATACAATCAAGCCGTTTGACGATGAACACGGACATCAGCCAGCTTTTTGAGTGGCCTGCAATTTGGCAATATTTTTTGCAGTAAACCCACCAACAAACTGGGCACTAATACCGAACGGAAACAATAACCCATGTGCCAGGAACCGCCGTGATTAGCTCCATGAATAAACAAAGCTTCACCACGCGCCAACGCCTTATCGCTGAATACGTCTTCGATCATTTGTAATGTCATCAACGCATTAGCCGCCTCTGGGGTGAAAACTTCAACCCCAAAGCTTTCTGACCCTGTTGTTGCTGCGGCAAAAAGCTTATTACTCATAACCGACTGCGTCGAGGTAGCCGGTGCCACATTACAACTTACCCGTAAGCCATTTTTAACACTCACAATGGCTCGCCAGCGTTGAATGCGCTTTGCTAAAACATAATTAGGGCCCTGTTGCGGCACTAGATTGTCTAGTACACCCAACTCGTTTCCATCCGTGTCTGTCACCTGAGAGACAATGCTGGGGGAAAATAGCGCCGACAAAGTTACTTTGTTTATAAACGCTTTAAATAAACCACTGACTCCTTTGCCTTTAAAGCGCAGCATTGAGTTTTGTGTTACCGATTTAGGCACCGCATATACGTCGCTTGGTGTTAACAAGTACGCCAAGCTAATATCATCCCGCTTCTGTGTAAGCCTTGTCACAATGGCATCCATGGCCATAACCAAGCGCACATGATTTGCTCCATCCAGGTACGCATAATTTCCCAATGTTAATGGCATTTTAAAACTGTTTAACCAAGTGCCTATTTCTGGCGTTTGAGTTAATAAATCGGCTCCGGCTAATTGAGCAATTTGTTGATCACTTAAGCCGTCGGGATCACGCTTACACGGAATATATAAATTACCTGATGAACGGCGCGCCAAGGAAATTAAGCGTGTCCAATTTTTGGGGTTTTCACGGCCAATGGCAACAATATTGGCACCCAAGGCCAATAACAACGATATAGGGCCTATTTCAGAACTGGCCCCCAGTAAGACAAAGCATTTATCTGATAGGTCCTGTTTATTACTGTCTCCTAATACGGACAGTAAGTCCTGGGCATGGCTTTTTTCTATGATATTTTTGTCGTGCCATACTGAAATTTGCTGACGCAGACCTTCCCCACTTAACGTGCGTCCCTTGTGTTGAATACTAATGGCCTGTTTAGGTCGTGAAGATAAGCCTTTAATTTTAGCGCTTCGAAATAATGGTTGTGTAAAAAGCGCCATGGCTTGATTTAGCTTATAAGTCTGGCCATTACGAATAAACTCAAACTGTTGATAACAACTGGCCAAGCCTTTTTCAGCAATCTCTTCACTAACATAAAGGCTCTTAGCAGCACTGTGTAGCATGGCTGGCAGGTACTGAGCGTAGTGATCACGCCACTTACGCTCGGCCATTAACTTTGTGCTAGAAGCCTTATCCACATGTTGATAAGACGCTGCAAAAATCGTTTGCCCAGCCTCAGTGGTGCTGCGCTTCCCTTTTAAATTAACAGGGAATTGAATACCCGTAAGAGTGGTTGCATTTTTCATGGGTCGATGTCTTGAATTTTCAGTATGTAAAGATTAAAGACATAACAAAACAAATTCGCCACAGATTGTTACAGATCATTGACCCCTTGTAACAGCTGAGCATAGATGGCCAAATTTCACCCTAGAATTAAGCGAGTTCACTATAATGATCGAGGGCAGAAGGCCAACTACCACTTCTCGCTACTGCTCTGTTATAGAGTACTGTCACAAAACGGTCACAATCTTAGGACACCATTTCCTCTTTAATAAATGTTATCGTAATAAAAGTGCTCTGAGGATTCATGGGCCTGTGTAAAAACAAAGGAGTGTCAGTATAAAATGGAAATATCCACGACGGTAAAAACCGACAACGTACAATCCAATCGACATGTTTATTGGCACGCTATATTAGATATTGCGCCACTGGCTATCGCCGTTGTGCCATGGGGAATATTGTGTGGCTCGCTGGCTATTCAAACAGGGCTTAGTGCCATACAGGCACAGTGTATGTCTCTTTTTGTGTTTGCAGGTGCAGCTCAATTATCAGGGTTAAGTATCATTGGTGCCTCTGGATCGTTATTTTCTTTATTAGGATCCACTTCAGTAATCAGCTCAAGACACCTGTTATATAGCGCCACATTCAGAGCCGACGTAAAACACTTGCCTATTTTAAAACGCTTGGCCATCGCCTTTGTGCTCACGGATGAGATGTTCGCCGTTACCGAACGCTATAAACAAAAAACGCATACATTTAATGTCGGCTACGCTTTTGTGTCTGGGCTGACGTTTTATATTATGTGGAATATATCAAGCCTTATTGGCATATTAGCCGGACAGATGATTTCAAACATGAGTGAGTTGGGTTTGGATTTCGCCATCGCCGCCACCTTCATTGCCATGATAACACCTAGCATAAAATCTAGGCCAACCTTACTGGCGGTCACAGTTAGTGGTTTCTTCTCTGTTTTATTTCATTACTTAGACGTGGCCAATGGCTTACTCATATCGGCTCTTTTAGGTATGGCTGTCGGTTTTTTGGTGAGTACGCGAGGACAACAAGATGGATAAATACTCAGTCTATATCGCGCTTATGGCGTTTATTACGTTTACGGCCCGGTATGCTTTTTTCTCGTCTTCGTTTAAGTATGAGCTAGGAGAAAAAACACGGTGTTTTTTAAGTTTTACCGCCCCTTGTATCCTAACCGCCATGGCAGCACCTATTGTTTTCGGCTCGGTAAATAGCATTCACCAGCTGGTAAACCCTTATCTGCTTGCAGGGGTTTTAACAATTATCATTAGTCTGCTCATAAAAAACACGTTACTTGTCGTGGTATTAAGCATGTCTTTCTTTAGTTTTTTAAAATTAAATAATTAGATGGGCGAAAATCATTATTATTACTGAGCGCTCAAAGCACGTCTTTATACTTGTTTTGTAAGTAGTCAGATAATTTGAATTTTTTAATAATACGCTGATTATACTCTTCATGACGGCGCCTATAAGCATCATAACCCTGATAACTCACGGCATGCAGACAGTATTCGCATACCATTCGCCCCTGCAATAAGGAATCATTAAGGGTGACCTGAGTATGGGCAAGCCGGCCCTGACTAATCCGCTTTTTTAACTCATCACAAAACGAAAAATGAAAATGCTGTTCGGTGACGCTGAAGACATGACTATTTTTATAAGCCAGCGTTTTGTCACCATAAGCATGCAAGCTAGCAGACGTAACATCTACCCATTGCCCACTTAATGCTTTTCGCTCCTGCCAACTTAGATGGCGCACCGGATCAAACAATTCAAAATTTCCAAAGCTATCAGCCCCCATTAAGTCTCTTAACTGATTAAGCTTGTTATCTTGCTTAAAATCATAAAGCTTCATGGCAACACATCTTCTAGAATAGTGGCAATTTTACCTTCGGCATCGGTGCGAATTTTAAATTCAACTCTTCGGGAACGCTCACTGTTTTCGCTATTATCAGCGTCCACAATCACTTTTGATGATGACAGCCCGTTGGCCGTTAAATATTTCCTTAACCACTTTTTATCCCCCGCTACCTCAGGTAAAAATAACACATACGCCAATGCTGAACGGGTTCTGGCTTGGCTTAATGCCATGTTATATATGTAGGCACTGTCTTCACTGCTTGCTCCTAGCCAGCCACTTGAAGTATGCCCC
>MAAB01041490.1_pt1 | contig 17373 bp, 24 predicted proteins | sample 1115991 | NCBI WGS metagenome assembly MAAB01 (sample SAMN04961124, study PRJNA320927) | seawater metagenome | isolation source: sample BD02T18 sea water enriched with oil for 18 days | place: USA:Gulf of Mexico | collected 2013-07-27
TGTAGAAACGGTTGAAGCTGTAGAAACGGTTGAAGCTGTAGAAACGGTTGAAGCTGTAGAAACGGTTGAAGCTGTAGAAACGGTTGAAGCTGTAGAAACGGTTGAAGCTGTAGAAACGGTTGAAGTTGTAGAAACGGTTGAAGTTGTAGAAACGGTTGAAGTTGTAGAAACGGTTGAAGCTGTAGAAACAATAGAAGCTGTAGAAACAGTAGAAGCTGTAGAAACGGTTGAAGCTGTAGAAACGGTTGAAGCTGTAGAAACGGTTGAAGTTGTAGAAACAGTTGAAGTTGTAGAAACAGTTGAAGCTGTAGAAACGGTTGAAGTTGTAGAAACAGTGGAAGTTGTAGAAACAGTTGAAGCTGTAGAAACGGTTGAAGTTGTAGAAACAGTTGAAGCTGCGGTAACAGTGGAAACTGTAGAAACAGTGGAAGAGACAACATTGCCAGAAGAGACAATCTAAGGTACTCTTTCGCACCCTTAGGAGAGCTGGCCGAGCGGCTGAAGGCGCACGCCTGGAAAGTGTGTATAGGTTTATCCCTATCGAGGGTTCGAATCCCTCGCTCTCCGCCAAACACTGAAAATGAAGCTAAGTCATTGGCACATAAATAAATGTCCACCTTAGCCCATATGCATAATGGTATATACCGAGTAAAGAATAACTTTTATCGCCAATTAGTCATGGCAGAAAAAGTTAAAAACGCATAGAATTACGCTTTCTATGGTGGCCCGTGCTGGTCTCCTCGCGACGATATGTTGGTTAGCCCGTCAGGCCCGGAAGGGAGCAGCGGAGCCTTCGGACTCGAGCGCCGAGATCTGGCTGGTACGGGTTCGCCACCCTTATAACGTGGAACTAGGCAGCACATAATCATATGAGTTATTTGGTTCTTGCACGAAAATGGCGACCTAAAAACTTCACTGAAGTTGTTGGTCAGCAACATGTCTTACGCGCATTAATAAACGGCCTCGATCAAAATCGTTTACATCATGCCTTTTTGTTTGCAGGAACTCGTGGCGTAGGTAAAACAACCCTAGCGCGAATTTTTGCTAAATCACTAAACTGTGAACAAGGTGTGAGCTCAAATCCTTGTGGTGAATGCCAAAGCTGCCAAGAAGTCGATGCCGGACGATTTGTAGACTTAATTGAAGTCGATGCTGCTTCCCGAACTAAAGTTGACGATACCCGTGAATTATTAGATAACGTCCAATATGCACCCAGCCGTGGTCGCTACAAAGTCTATCTAATTGATGAAGTGCATATGCTATCTACCAGTAGTTTTAATGCTTTGCTCAAAACACTGGAAGAACCCCCTCCTCACGTTAAGTTTTTATTTGCCACAACTGATCCACAAAAACTACCGGTAACAATTTTGTCGCGTTGCCTGCAGTTTAATCTTCGTCGCTTAGATTTAGCCCAAATCTCTGGCCATTTAAATCACATTCTGCGACAAGAAGCTATCGATTTTGATGTTGATGCATTGCCAGCAATTGCCAGAGCAGCTGACGGCAGCATGCGCGATGCCTTAAGTTTATTAGATCAAGCCATCTCCTTTGGCGGTGGTTCCGTAACGAACGAACATGTCCATCAAATGTTGGGCACCATTGAGCAACAGCAATTACAGCTCATTGTTACCGCCTTAGTTAACCAAGATGGTAAAAGTCTGCTTGAACAAGCACAACAATTATCAGATCTAGGTCGCGACTTTGCCGTTGTTCTTAATGATTTATTATCTTTATTACAACGCATCGCCACTATCCAAATGGTGCCTGACCTCGAAAATAATAATGAAGACCAATTAGAACAACTAACGTCATTAGCACAACAATTCAGCCCTGAAACGATTCAATTGCTGTATCAAATCGCCCTACATGGCAAACGAGATCTGCCCTTTGCAGCGGATCCTAAAAGCGGCTTTGAAATGACCTTGTTGAGAATGTTGAGTTTTCAACCAAAGCTAACAGCTCATACTGATGACAATATTGCTCAACAACCTAGAAATATCAGGCCTACAGCGGAACCAATTAAACCAGCAGTTGTCGCGCCACAGCCACAGCCACAGCCACAGCCACAGCCACAGCCACAGCCACAGCCCACAATTTCTCCTGTAGTTACGCCTAAAGCAGCAGTAACAGAACAGTTGCCATCTACGCAAGCGAATGAGGAAGAACTTTCCGAAAGCAATTGGACACAAATTATTGCATCGCTCAAACTGGCTGCACTTGCTCGCCAATTAGCCGATAATAGTGCTTTTATAAGTGCTAGAGGACATCAGGTATACCTGTCTTTAGCCCCTGAATTAGCTCATCTTGCTACCTCTAAAGCACAAGAAAGACTGGAAGCTGCATTAAGTAAAAATTTAGGCTATGAACTGTCTTTATCTTTTGAACAAGGTTCGGCCGCTACTGATAACAGACAGACTCTTGCCACAGAGCGTGCTGAACAGGCAAGCGTTAAACAACAACAAGCAACTGAATCGATACATAACGATCCAGCTGTTGATGCTATTAAAAAAGCTTTTGATGCCAGAGTTATCGAAAGCTCAATAAAACCAATCGAATAATTAAGAGGAATTCCCATGAAAGGTGGATTAGGAAACCTAATGAAACAGGCCCAGCAGATGCAGGCCAATATGGAAAAAGCACAACAAGAACTCGCCAATGTTGAAATCACCGGTCAATCTGGTGGCGGCATGGTAAAAATCATCATGACCGGTAAACATGATGTTAAGCGTGTTTCTATCGAAGATGCTTTATTTGAAGATGATAAAGAAATGCTTGAAGACCTCATCGCAGCAGCAGTAAACGATGCTGTCCGCCAAGTTGAAAAAACATCACAAGATCGTATGTCAGGCATGATGCCACCTGGCATGAAAATGCCATTCTAAGCCAGCTGTTGATCTAAAATGGCTAGTTTAGGACCAAAAATTGAACATTTGATTGAAGCTTTGCGCTGCTTACCTGGTGTAGGGCCTAAATCAGCTCAACGAATGACATTTCACTTGCTGGAACGTAACCGTGATGGTGGTGAGCGCTTAGCGCTTGCACTTAGCGAAGCCTTGCAACATGTAAAACATTGTCATCGCTGCCGTATTTTAAGTGAAACCGACTTATGTCTTCGTTGCAGTGATGACCAACGTCGTAAAGATCAGCTTTGCATCGTCGAAATGCCAAGTGATGTACTCGCAATTGAACAGGCGACACACTATAAAGGCCAATACTTTGTCTTATCTGGACACCTCTCGCCATTAGATGGTATTGGACCAGATGCGTTAGGTATTCCTCAATTGATTGACTTATTTGATCAAAAAACTATCCAAGAAGTCATTCTCGCTACTAACCCGACAGTTGAAGGTGAAGCAACTGCCCACTTCATTAGTCAATTAGCCCAGCAACGGAATATCCCTGTTAGCCAACTTGCTCATGGCATTCCACTTGGTGGAGAATTAGAATACGTCGATAGTGGTACACTATCACATGCATTTTCAGGTCGGGAATCGATCTAACACCTAACAGGTAGGCTGAGTAAAACTATGGAAGACATCGCTCCATTTGAATTATTAAAAACATATCCAGGCATTATTTATCGCCAACCTATCTTTGCAGTTAATGGGCAAATGGATGTTGATGCATACCACCTCACCTTTCTAGATAAAACAGGTCAAGCCCTTGCCGATGACAGTGAAAAACCGACATTTCTAGAACAAATCAATACTGTGTTACCGACGATTTGTGACCAAAAAAACATACTATTGTCAGTTCCACAATCATGGCATGAAGCATTAAGTCAACAGCCGTCATCTACGTTTAAACTTCGTCTTGATGTTAAGGGACAAGCACCCAATACAGATAAATCAACACTCAGTTATGCTACCCATGCCGGCCAACAAAATAGTAGCGGTAGTGAGATGCTGCTAATTGATCTTAAGCTTGTTGAAGAGAACGCTGTTACAGAATGGCGTAATAGTCATAACTTATTATGTGCAACAAATGTTAATAGTCATAACGGTTACAACGTCTGTAAAGCGCAACACTTAGACTTAGTTCAAGGCCAGTTTTACACCCAAGCAGCAGCAACTAAGAATAAAAAGATATCGCCATCTTCACAAACATTACTTGAGTTGTTAGTTAAGCTACAAGATCAAGAGGTCGATCCTGCTGATCTTGCTGAAACAATTAATCAAGATGTCACCCTCAGTTATAAATTACTACGTTTAATAAACTCAGCGTTCTTTGGCCTGCCGAAAGAAATTGAGAGTATTAAACAAGCGATTGTTATGCTGGGCCAAAATAAAATTAAAACATGGGCAAGCTTATTAAGTCTGTCAGGCCTCGATGACAAGCCAAATGAGCTACGTATTGTGGCAATGACACGGGCAAGAATGACCGAGCTACTGGCTAAATATTACAAGGGCCAAGCTGAAACCTATTTTGCTGCAGGTTTGTTTTCAACACTTGATGCCCTAATGGATAAGCCATTAAGTTCAATTATAGAACGCCTGCCTTTATCTGATGAACTCAATCAAGCATTACTTAATCGTGCTGGAGCCACTGGCCACGCGTTGCAAGATGTGCTTAATTATGAAAATGGCGACTGGGCAGCCGTTTCACAATCGCCTATTCCTGTTGAAATATTAGTCCGAGCCTATTTAGATGCTATCCATTGGTCTAAAGAGCTCAATGCACAATTACATGATTAATCATGTCAATAACTTGGTTAGAGACAACATCTGACAATCAGTTCCCTCCGGTTGAGCAAGCATTTGATGATGGTCTGTTAGCTGCAGGTGGAGATCTATCAACAGAACGACTGCTCAGTGCATATCGTCATGGAATTTTTCCTTGGTTCAATAAAAATGATCCCATTCTATGGTGGAGTCCAGATCCAAGAATGGTGTTATTCACCGATAGCATCAAACTATCAAAAAGCCTAAAAAAAACACTACGTAACCATCAGTTCACGATCACCCTCGACAATGCCTTTGAACAGGTCATGCTTGCCTGTTCAAAACCACGATCGAGTCAGGAATTAGATCCTGAAAACAGTAGTTGGATCCACCCGCAAATGATCAGTGCTTATACTCAACTTCATCAACTCGGTTATGCCCACAGTATCGAGTGTTGGCAAGATAATAAACTAGTCGGTGGCTTATATGGTGTGGCTATTGGCAAGGCATTTTTTGGTGAATCCATGTTTAGTCATGTTCGTGATAGTTCTAAAGTTGCATTAGTGGCACTATGCCAACAACTTCAACGCTTAGGCTATCCAATGATAGACTGTCAGGTACACTCTGATCATTTAGCGAGTTTAGGTGCCCAACAAATCAATCGTAATGACTTTATCGAGCACCTCAATAATCTCTGCCAACAACCACAAACACTGAGCAGGTGGCAATTAGATGATGATTTACCCGAGATACCATGAGCAATACCATTCAGTTTTACCAAGATAATCCGCACCCCTGCTCTTATCTTGAAGATCAAGATGCCCGCAATATATATCCAGATCCTAATCTGGAGATGACAAACCAGCTGTATAGCCATTTAATTCAACACGGTTTTAGGCGTAGTGGTGATATTTCATATCGACCTTATTGCCAAGACTGCCATCAGTGTCTGCCGGTACGCATCAACGCCAAGTTATTCAAAGCAAACAGAAGTCAGCGACGCTGTCTTAATCGTAATAAAGATGTCTCTATTGCTATTAAACCAGCCGAGTTTAACCCTGAACACTATCAACTCTATTGTGACTATTTAATGCATCGTCATTCCGGTGGTGGTATGGATAATCCTACCGAAGAAAGTTATAGCAAATTTTTACTCAGTAAATGGAGTGATACTCGCTTTATAGAGTTACGCGAAAATAATAAGCTCATTGCTGTCGCAGTAACTGATTTTATTAGTAATGGAGCCTCTGCATTTTATACCTTTTTTGATCCGACATTAGAAAAGCGAAGTCTCGGCACTTTATCAATCTTAAAACAAATTGAATTAGTGCAAACTCAAGGCCTGTCTTGGTTGTATCTAGGCTATTGGATCAAAGAATGTAACAAAATGAATTACAAACAACACTTTTCACCGATAGAAAGTTACGTTAATCAACAGTGGTCACCCTTGGATACATCAAAAAACTTTGAATAATCGGTCAATATGCGGCAAAATTGCTGTTTTACTTAGGAAAATAGTTGTTATTTTATGGCTAAAGAAGAACACATTGAGTTTGAAGGCACTGTTATCGATACAATGCCCAATACTACATTCCGCGTTGAATTAGAAAATGGACATGTTGTTACTGCCCATATTTCAGGAAAAATGCGAAAAAATTACATTCGAATTTTAACAGGTGATAAGGTAACCGTTCAGCTGACGCCTTATGATTTGTCGAAAGGACGTATTACATATCGTGCACGCTAGATTTAGGATTAGGTTTGCTTACATTTTCAACAGGTAAACAAGCCCTTCTTTTCAAGTAATTAAGGACTGATGCATTGTTTTCACTGAAAACAAAAAAAGATGATACTACCGTTGCAGGAATAAACTTCTCTTCCGAAGGAATTGCATTAGCAATTATTTCCCATGCTAACAGTCATCCAACACTACAATATGCTCAGTTTCATCCTTGTACGACATCAGAGTGGCCCACTCTCCTAGCTCAGCTGGATAAAGAACACAATTTAGCGGCGCACAATTGCAACCTTGTTTTATCGCCAGATGAATATCAATTGCTGCAAGTGGAAAGCCCTGATGTACCAAGTCACGAACAAAGCTCAGCTATTCGATGGCGCATTAAAGACCTAATTGATTTTCATATTGATGATGCTGTCATAGATCTAATCACAGTACCGGGTGAGCAGGCATCAGCCGCCCGCTCTGTCCAAGTTGTTGCATCCAGAAAATCAGTAATTCAACGCTACGTCGATACGCTCCATGCTGCAAATTATCAGTTAAACATCATCGATATAGCTGAACAAGCGGCCCGAAATATCTTAACTCAGTCTGCACCTCAGACTGAAGCAGTTGCATTACTCAATATATGGGAAGATTACGCACGGATTAGCCTGTACTTAGAGGATGATCTGTACCTGAGTCGCTCCTCTAGTATTGGCTTACAAACTCTTGCTCATATTTTTGAGAATGAGGAAATCGATGACGCTAGTCTAGTGGTGCTCGACTCGTTAGCACTCGAATTACAGCGCACCTTTGATTTCTATGAAAGTCACAGTAGACAAACGCCCATTCAACAACTGTTTATTCAGACTAATAATGAGTTTCCAACAAAATTAGCTGAATTAATCCATCAACGTACAGGCATCGAAACCCAAACAATTAACATTGATGATTTAATCAATAATAAGATTGATAAAATTAACCATCCTAGCCCACAATGCCTATTAGCCATTGGTGGTGCACTCAGGTTAGGGTCTTAGGTTTACTATGCAACAAATTAATTTATATCAAGCACAGTTCAAACCTAAACAAATCTTGTTACCTGCCAAGCAACTTTATTTAATTGCCACTTTGCCAATTATTTTATTTCTGGCCATCAGTATTTATTTAAGTAATAACCAAGCATCATTTAGTGACTCAATCGCCATGCAATCAGAACAATTGCAGCCACTAAAGCAGCAGTTATCAGAACTACAACTAAAAGTTAATAGTCGACAAGAAAACCCGTTATTGTTGGCTGAACTCACTCAGTTTCGAGCACAACTACTAGCTAAGCAAACCCTACTCGCCCACCTTGACACTCAAAAACAAAGTAATCAATACAGTTTTTCATCAATGTTAGAGGCGCTGAGCCAACAACATATTAAAAATATGTGGTTAACTCGCTTCTCGCTATTAGACAGTGGTAACTTTATAGCTATTCAAGGCAGTGCTTATAACGCAGAACTGGTTCCCGAATATATTGATAGCTTAGCTAAATCTGAACAGTTTAACGGCAAACAGTTCTCTGTGTTTCAGCTACAACAGCAAGATAAAAGCGAATATTTCGACTTCAAACTTCACACTAAACAAAGTCAAGCACAACCATAAATATGGATAAAACGATAACGGCACTTTCCAATTATTTAGATGGCTTAACACTACGAGAGAAACTACTTTTCGTTTTTGTTTTCATTGCCGTTGTCTACTCTGCATGGGATGCCTTCTTTTTTAGTTCCTACAGTGAACAACAGCAACAAATACACACTGAATCACTAGCAACCCAAACACAGCAACAAGAAACAATACTCGCTATACAATTAGCACAAATAGAGCTCAGTAAAGCCGATCCTAATATCAAAATTAATCAGCAGATAAAGGATGCTCAACTTGCGTTGTCTGACGCACAACAACAGCTTAATGCAAAACTGGATAAACTTGTTCCGCCAACACAAATCACTAACTTGTTGCGAAGTTTATTAGAAAAAACACAAGGCATCAGTTTAGTATCATTAGAGAATGAGCCCGTCTCAACCATTACCTTAAACACCGCTGAAGAAGATGAAGTTCAAACTGTGCTTTACGAACACGCCACTAAATTAAATTTACGCGGTAGTTATCAACAGTTGCACAAATATTTACAGGCACTTGAAAGCTCAGATTGGGGTTTATTCTGGGATCAGTTAGATTACACTGTCAAAGACTACCCAGACGCTGAAATTAGCTTACGGGTACATACGATTAGCACTGATGAATACTGGATAGGTTTATAGAGCATGCATACTGTTAATCAACTACTATTAAGCTTAGTCCTAGCCACTATAGCTAACACAACGCTTGCAGAGCCATTAATTGATCCCACAATGCCTGCGCATTATAAAGCTGCTAGTGGAGTGAGGGCTGATAGTGTCGTTGTCGATTCTATTGCCCCCAGTTGGATACTTAACTCGACCTTAATTAGTCCCCAGCACAAAATTGCCATCATCAATAATCGACAATTAATCGTCGGAGAAGAAATTGACGGTGCCGTTATCAAAGAAATCAGTCACCAAAACGTCAAACTTCAATATCAGGAGCAGCTCATCACCTTAGACTTACACCGATCTTTCATTAGTAAAATGAAGTCTAAATAAAGTCCGCTGGTTTTTGCTTAAAAACTTGGCTCATTGCTAAAACAAAAAGAGCTGTAAAAGCAACTAAAGTCCAAGCAGGAATACTCAAGCCTGCAAGTGTCCACAATACTTCCGCACACTCACCTGAGCCACGTAATACCATGCTAATTGCATCGGCTATTGGAAAGTTATCCAACATAAAGTTCAAGCCAGGGCCACAACTAGGTACTTGATCTTCTGGTAAGTTCTGTAGGCGCACATGCCAAGCAGAAATACTCGCTCCAACCACAGCAAAGATGGCAATCAAACAACCATAAATACGAGCGCCAATTGTCTTAGGGTTGTGCAAAGCAGCTAATAAGAAAAATAAACCTATCACCAAAATGCTCACTCTCTGCAAAATACACAAAGGACAGGGCTCTAATTGCTCAACAAACTGAAAATAGCCCGCGACCAATAACATCGATAGGCAACAGATAAATCCAAATAAAAAAACAGAGCGTGATGACAACGACATTACTTTCTCCAAATATTAATTGTGTGCTAACTTACAATAAACACCTTAATGGATAAAGGAGTAATGTGATGTCTGAACAAAATCTGGAGCAAAAACTCATTGCTGCCTACGATAAAATGATGGAGCGTATCGAACAGGTTATTGATACGGCAGAAAAAAAAGCCTTGCCTACCTTACAAAAAAATATCGACAAAGCTAAGCTTCAAGCCATTGAATTAAAAGAGATCAGTCAAGAAGAAGCAGATAAAGTTGCTCGTTATTTACGTCGTGATATTCATGATGCGGCAGAACATATCGAGTCCAGCGGCAAAGAAATTTCTAGCTGGTTTAGCTTTGATTTAAAATTGGTCGAAGATCGCCTGCTCGATGTATTTGTCAAAGTTGCCGACAAAACACGGCTAGAACTTGCGCAATTAGCTGAACAAGCCAAACATGCCCAGCAATACCATACTGGCGAAATCACCAGTATCGGCACCCTCGCCTGTCAGCAGTGTGAAACTTTATTACATTTCAAAAAAACCAGCCGTATTCCACCTTGTCCGAAATGTCATAAAACGATCTTTATCAGAACGGCTAAGCGCTGATTACTCAGCAAATTGCCAGTACCAGCCACCTTCAGCAATCAAATGGCTTAAAATCGTCACTGATGCTTCATCTTGACTGATTTTCTGCCAGTCTGTTTGGCTTAGTTCGGTATATTCGGCCAGAATCTTTAAATGGGCGATATTCTCTACTTCAAACTGTTCGCCAGCAAAAAATAATTGGCCACCGCTATTTTCCTGTTCATGCCAAGCAAAGCGGTAATAAAGGTTTTTCTGCAAGACTTGCCCTTGCTCAAACATGGCTGCTAATTCCGTTACAGTCAGTGTCTCTGTCAGCTGTAACTCAGCTAAATCTACCAAGCTACTTTTTGTATCGGTTACCAAGCGGCCTAATGCAGAAGCTATCAGCGGTTCAGCATCATTGATGACATCATGTAACAACTGCTTAACATCACTCACCGCTTGCTGACTGATTTGATGTTGCTGCTTAGCAACTATTAAATTTGCATCACTAAACCGTTGTTGTGCCAATTCACGTTCTAATAATGTATTTATAACCGCATCTAATAAATCTGTTTTTGACGGTGCTCGGAAGCCAAATGAAAAGGTCATGCAATCATTTAAGGCGACACCATGATGGGCAAAGTGAGGTGGCAAATACAACATATCGCCCGGCTCTAAGTCCCAAGTTTGATCAGCATCAAACTGCTGCAGTATCTGCAGATCTAAACCTGCTATCAACGGCTGTTCAACAACAGCATCATTACTAATTTGCCAGCGACGTGTGCCCATAGCCTGTAATAAAAACACATCATAACCATCAGTATGCGGACCAACACTGCCCTGCTCAGGTGCATAACTGACCATCAAGTCATCACGCCGCCAATCTGGAATAAACCGAAATGGGTCGACTAACTCTTGTAACTCAGGTAAATGTTTATCAACATCTTGAACCAACATTGTCCAGTGACTTGGAGGCAGACGAGCGAAGTCCTCTTCAGTTAACGGTCCTGTAGTCACCTGCCAAGGTCCAGACGGCCCTTTTTCTTCGATCAAGCGTGACTCAATATCTTCTTCGCAGGCCAAGCCAGCAAGATCATCGGCCGAAATAGGCGATTCAAAATCAGCAAAGGCTTGCCTAATCAACAACGGCTTTTTCTGCCAATATTGATCTAAAAACTGTTGCTGAGTTAAGCCTGTATTAAAAAAAGCGGTCATAACGTGCCTGCATGAAAAACTAATTGGGGATATGATCTTGCGCCATCACTGGCAATCGAAATTCGACTGATGGCTGCATGAGGAATATTGAGCCGATACATAGCATCTATCGGCATCTGCAAAACATGACTCAGAATAACTCGCATCATGCCGGCATGGCCTACCACTAATACATGTTGCTCATGATGTTGATCTAACAATTGCTGCCAAGCAGCTAACACCCGCTGTTGAAACGCTAACAACGGTTCACCTTCAGGGGGAGTATTGTTTAACGGATCATCATAAAAGGCATAAAACTCAGCTTTACTGTCTGCTTCTAACTGTTGGGCTGACTTACCTTCCCACTGACCAAAGCCGATCTCCATAAAATCAGCTTGCTGTTGCAGAGGCACGTTAAGTCGCAGTGCAGTTTCACTAGCAAACTCTGCACAACGACTTAACGATGAAGTGACAATCTGCTGCCACGGACTATGTTCATCCAGTGCAGACCGCATCTGTTGCCAGCCTTTATCCGTTAACGCATGATCTAAATGACCGCGGTAAATATGACCGCCAATAGGTTCTCCATGACGGATTAAATCAACAATGGTGGCCATTTATTCGTTAATAATCTCAACTTTAAAGACAACATTGTCAACACCAACAATTTTTACTTTGGTACCAACAGGACAATCTTCGCCTTCAATTTTCCAAGTGGAATCATCAACTTTAATCTTACCAATTCCATCTTCAATCGGTATTTTTAAAGTAATAATTCGACCTATATATTGCTCACCTCGGCGATTTAGTGTTGGCTGATCCGTAGCAATTGGATTACTGGTGTAATAACGACGCCAAGCCAAAATGCTCAATACCGATAAAATCGCAAATAAGAACACCTGATATTGCCATTGCAAATCAGGCATTATAAATAACACTAACCCCGTTAAAAATGCTGCAATCGCAATCCATAAAGCAAAAAAGGTCGGCGCTAAAATTTCAATAATGACTAAAGCAACTGCGATGATCCACCAGTGCCAAAAATCTAATACTAGCTCCATTAGTTACGCTCCTTTTTTAAAGGCATCTTTGGCTAATTCAGCAATCCCACCTAATGAACCAATAATACTGCTAGCTTCTAATGGCATAAATACTACTTTGCTGTTATCAGCAGAAGCGATATCTTTTAATGATTCCACATATTTTTGGGCGACAAAATAATTAACCGCTTGAATATCACCTTTCGCAATTGCCTCTGATACTACAAACGTCGCTCTCGCTTCAGCTTCAGCTAAACGCTCTCGCGCTTCCGCATCACGAAATGCAGCTTCACGGCGACCTTCAGCATCCAACATCACTGCTTGCTTCTCACCTTCCGCTTTCAAGATCTCTGCTTGGCGAAACCCTTCTGCTTCTAAAATATTCGCTCGCTTCTCCCGCTCGGCAGTAATTTGTCTTTCCATTGTTTCAACTAACTTAGGCGGCGGTGCAATATCTTTAATTTCAATACGGGTAACTTTTACGCCCCACGGAGTCGTTGCTTCATCTATTACGGTGAGCAGGCGGGTATTTATTTCATCACGCTTCGACAATAATTCATCTAAATCCATCGAGCCCATCACAGTACGAATATTGGTTTGCGTGAGATTTAAAATGGCATGATTGAGGTTGTTCACTTCATATGCCGCTTTAGCCGCATCAACTATTTGGAAGAACACCACGCCATCAACCCGCACCATCGCATTATCTTTGGTGATAATTTCTTGCGACTCAACATCTAACACTTGTTCCATCATGTTAATTTTGGCGCCGATACTATCAATCACCGGTACGATTAAATTTAAGCCTGGACGTAATGTTTTGGTATACCGCCCAAATCGCTCAACGGTAAACTCACGACCCTGTTGTACTGACTTCACCCCCATCAACACAATAATGATGGCTAACGCCAAGAAAAACAGGACAAACGCTGAAAAACCTTCCATTTCTTTTCCCCTTGCTGATTAAATAATTTCGTAAGCAGATAATATCAGTAAACACGATTACTAAGATAAAACTTGGACATTTTATTGTGGTCATAAGACAATAGCGCTTCATTTAAATAACGACGACCACTATGCACTCACCGTCTTTTTTATTAAAACTCTTTGTATCCCTTAACTTGCTCGCTTTTAGCATGCTTGCTCATGCTGAACAGTGGTATCACGTTGAAATGATTGTCTTTGAACAATTAAATAGCGTGACCGACGAGCAATGGCCACAAACTAAGCTATCCGACAATATACCGCTAACAACGGGAATCGCCAATACGCTTATCCAACCAGCGACTAACGAAAGCTTAATCAGTGCGTCACAACGTTTAAATCGCTCAGCTAATTACCGTGTCCACTATCATCAAGCTTGGCAGCAACCGATTTTATCCAAACGTCAGGCTAAAGCTATCGCTATTTCATCTGATAATCAGTTAATTGCTGGTGATATCCGACTCTACAAATCGACCTACCTGCATGCCCAACTAGATTTATGGTTGATGGAAAATAGTGCTGTTACCAATAGTTGGTCAGACGCCTCACCTGAAGGTGTCGATATCAGCGCACCGCGCAATCCTAACTTAAAAGAATCTCGCCGCATTCGTAGTAAGAAGCTCTATTTCTTTGACCACCCGAAACTAGGTGCGTTATTACAACTAACACCTATAGAAACTCCAGCGGCAGTGCTTGATACCTTTGAACCTTTATCAACCTACACCTTACCAACTGAAGCCTCGGCTACAGTGACGGAATAAGCTGCGTTAACAACTGTTTAATTTTTGACATACCGTTGGCCACAGTTTGCTCAATATCTGCCATAGTAATTTCACTATCACTTAGGCCAGCAGCCCAATTAGCACTGACCGCACAACTTGCATAAGCCAGTTCTAATTCTCTAGCCAAACTAGCTTCAGGCATGCCGGTCATACCTACCATGCTGCAACCATCGTTTGCTAGACGTCTAATTTCAGCAGCCGTTTCTAAGCGCGGTCCTTGCACTGCAGCATAAGTACCATCCTTTACACATGCAATGGCTTGTTGCTGAGCAGCAGAAATCAACTGTTGTCGCAAGTTTTCATCGTAGGGATAAGTAAAATCTATATGCTTATCCGAAGAAAAGTCATCACTAAAAAAGCTATGTTCACGGCCGTAAGTGTAATCAATAATTTGATCAGGTATGGCAATCACTCCCGGCGCCATATCATCTCGAATCCCCCCGACTGCAGCGACCGCTAAAATATTCTCTACGCCTTGATTTTTTAAAGCCCAAATATTGGCGCGATAATTTATCTTATGAGGTGGAATACCATGTTGCTGACCATGACGCGGCAAAAAAATAACCGGATGGCCCTGAAACTCTCCTACTAATAATTCACTGGATGGTTGGCCGAAAGGCGTATCTACCGTTCGTTTTTCCTTGATAGTTAAACCATCAAGGCTAGTTAGACCTGTACCACCGATAATCGCTAATAAACTCATGAGCCTGCCACCGCGTAAATACCGGCAGCATTACGCCAGTAACCTTTGTAATCCATACCAAAACCAAATACATAACGGTCAGGTACCGTCATCCCGATAAACTCCGGCACAGTGCCCACTTTATTATCATGTAACTTTTCTACTAAAGCTAAACAGGCCACGGTTTTAGCGCCCGCCTCTTCACAATATTTCCGCAATGCCATTAAAGTCACGCCTTGATCATAAATATCTTCAAGCAAAATCACTGTGCGGCCAGTTAAGTCTATGGTTGGTTGCGATTGCCAAACCAGATCACCGCCCACGGTCTTCTCGCCATAACGAGTCGCATGAATATAATCAAGCTCTAGCGGAAAGTTCAACTTAGGCAATAAATGGCCGGTAGTCATCACCGAGCCATTCATCACACATAACATCACTGGATTGTCATCGCCAAAAGCCTGCGTCAGCTTGTTTGCTAAGGTGGTTAGCGCGTGATCAATTTCTTGCATTGAATATAATTGATCGGCTTGCGCCATAATTAATTGTATCTCTTTCATAGAAATCTCAAGTTTCATCGGTAACAGGCATTATAATGCAAACTTTTGCACCGTTAGGAATATAAAATGCGCCGTTTTTGGCCGTTACTGTTATTCATCGTTATTTTTGCGATTATTGCCTTAAAACCTGATTCTCAGCAGGCCAAACAACAGCAGGTAAGCGAACCGCAACGCATCATCACTTTAGCCCCGAGCATTACTGAAACCGCTTTTGCCTTAGGCTTAGGCGATAAGATCATTGCTGTTACTGATTATTGCGATTACCCGGCAGCGGCACAAGACTTACCCAAAGTAGGTGGTTTTGTTAATCCGAATCTTGAAGCCATCGTTGGCTTGCAACCTGACCAATAGCGTTATCCACCGCAATCAAAGCTGCTGTTGCACCTTCAACCGTTGTGATATCAATATCTTTCAGGAACTGGCCATCTTCACCACCACCAAATGAGCCTGCTTGGAAACCAAGAGAGTCTAGTTCAGCTTGACCATTAGTACCTACATCTACGCTAAATTCAGAGGCCGAAGTTAACTTGATTTTACCCACCGTTGTTTCATAAGCAAGGCCTTCAGCAGTTGCATCCGATACGTTAGCAGCTAGGTCTAACTCACCAAATACAGCCTCACCAATACCATCAATAGATGAATTTAAGCCCATCATAGAGCCAATACCAGTGGCACCTTCATCACGAATTTCACCACCTGAACCAGTAGCCGCACCCGAGAAAGGCGCAATGGCGGTTGGGTGATTATGAGTTTCGACTTTCATCAAGATGGCCATTTGCTCTTGATGGTATTCGTATTCTTTGTTTTCAGGGTTAGGGAAAAAACGCCCTGCCACACTGCCACGAATGACCGAAGCGTTATCTTTATAAGCCGATAGAATATTTTCGCTGTAACACTTATAAGTATTTTTAATCATTTGAAATAATGATTTATCTTGCGCTTCGCCGTCTATATCCCAGCTGGCGTTAAATATTTTATGACGGCAATGCTCAGAGTTAGCCTGTGCAAACATCATTAATTCGATGTCGTTAGGGTTACGCCCTAAAATTTTGTAGTTTTCAATTAGGTAATCTATTTCGTCGTCGGCTAAAGCCAAGCCTAATTCTTTATTGGCTTTTTCTAAGGCTGCGCGACCACCGCTTAAAATATCCACTTGTGCCATTGGTGCTGGCTGCGCGCTGCCGAACAAAGCTTGTGCGGAGTCAAAATCACTTAAAACGGTTTCGACCATGCGATCATATAAATGCAGCTGAATGCCTTTAATGTCGCTTGCGCCGCCTTCTTTTTCTGCAGCAACCCAATAAACCACACCACGCTCTAAACGCTTGATGCTTGTTAGGCCGCAGTTTTTAGCAATGTCGGTGGCTTTAGAGGCCCACGGACTGATTGTGCCCATGCGGGGCACCACTATTATCATTTGCCCCTGTGGCGTTTGTGCCTGTGCTTTGGGGCCGTAACGTAAGATTTGCTCCAACACCGTGATTTCTTGCGACGTTAAATCTTGTTTAACATCGGCAAAATGCACAAATTCGGCATAAACAGAGGTTACCTCTGGATGCGTGGTTTGAATGTTAGCCAATAACTTTTCACAACGAAAAGCAGATAGTGCAGGAGCACCGGACAGTTTGAGCATGGCTGTTCAACCTATAAAGCGATGAAAATTTGAGCGCGTATACTACTGGAAAGCATAGCCTGTCACCAGTAATTAACCCGCTCTTAAAATCTCTTTTCTCTCTTTCAATTTGTCTGACTCGGTCCGACCATCCGAAAATGGCCACATATAACCAAATGATCTAAAAACAAGAAGTTCAACAACCACGGGGGCTAAAGGGAGTTTGAGTGTTAAATGAGCAAGGTCAACAAAAAGATAGACTTGGTACTTTCGTAAACACACCATAAAATATGATCCAGTTCACACTTTGCAGTTCTATATATCAATTCACAGGAGGGGCGGATGCAGCAAAATATTACACCAAAATCACTTGTTGACGACCAACCCGTGACGCAACAGCAATGGCTTATTAAAGCTTGTTTTGCCCT
>MAAB01033047.1_pt1 | contig 17370 bp, 14 predicted proteins | sample 1115991 | NCBI WGS metagenome assembly MAAB01 (sample SAMN04961124, study PRJNA320927) | seawater metagenome | isolation source: sample BD02T18 sea water enriched with oil for 18 days | place: USA:Gulf of Mexico | collected 2013-07-27
TATAAAGACGGCCTCCAGCGTGATCGTTTTTTACCTGCTATTAAGCTGCTGAATAAATATACCGATGTAGTGAACGTGGATAGCGGTGTTGATTATCGCTTACGTACCTTGGAGCAAGCAGAGCTATATCATTTCCCATTAGATGGCACTGCCGAATCGAGCTTGCAAAAAAGCTTCGATAGCCTAATTCCAGATGCAAAACATACTGAATCTAATATCGATATTGAAATTCTAGGGCGTAATATTCCAGCAAAAGCAGTCTGTGATGATGTGGCTTGGTTTGAGTTTGAAGGTTTATGCGATGGTCCGCGCTCGCAGAATGATTACATTGAAATGGGCAAACTTTACCACGCGATCTTAATTTCTAATGTTCCGGTTATGGGGGTTAAAAACGATGACTTAGCCCGTCGTTTTATTAACTTGATCGATGAGTTTTATGATCGCGGCGTAAAAGTAATCATGTCTGCGGATGCACCCATTCATGAGATTTATAGTGGTGGTAGCTTGGAATTCCCTTTCCAACGTACCACTTCTCGCATGTTAGAGATGCAGAGCCATGATTATCTAGCGCGTGAGCATAAAGCGGATTAATGCTCTAATTATTCATATTAAAAATTATAGCTATAGGACAAGTGCGCGGTAAATGGCGTGCCTCTATTCTCATAGACATAACTTGTATCATCGGCATCCTTTTTCGCCGTGGCAATAGAGCTAGCGTAATCAGTATTGGTTACATTTTCCAGGGTGAGCGCCAGCCAATGCTGCTGTTGCTCATCCAAGCTACATTCTGCGCTGATATCAACAAAAGTATAATTGCCGTAGTTAATGCGTTGGTCGTTTTCAACATCCCAGTTATCCCCAACATGATTAGCCGATAAGGTTAATCTAAGCCCTTTATTTATTGGTCTGTATTTTAGATTCAATTTAGAATGGTTCAGAGGAATGTTATTAATTTGCTGGTCGTTACCCTTCTCTTGAGCAGATGAATAAACATGGTTGAAGTTTAGGCTATAAGCTGATGAAATTTGCGTACCGACATTGACTGCTACACCTTCGAAATTGACTTTGTTATCGGTATTTTCAAACGTTTTAATCCCATCTTTTTCTACCCCTTGAATGAGGTTATCAATTTCACGTTTAAAAGCGCTTAAGTCCCAGTTCAAACCTGCGCTGTCGGATCCTAATGCTAGGTTATAGTTTAAGCCCGTTTCTGGTTCTAAGTTTGAATTGCCTTGGGTGCAGCAAGAATCGATTGCATACAATTCATAGGCGGTTGGTAAGCGAAAGCTGGTGCCAGTATTAGTACGAATATATAAGCTAGGGTTTAGGTGATGAATGGCGGTGAATTGTCCGACCATTTTATCGCCATTGCCAGAAGGTTTATTGTAGCGAGTGCCGATAGAGATGGCGGTATCTTCTAACCAAGAAGACTTGCTGGCGACTTGGGCAAATATCGATTGTACTTGTTCACTACTTTGTTCAATTAAAAGCACATCATCTTTACCACTAAAATTCTGGTAATCATAACCAAGGCTATAATCTAAATAATCCGTGCCTTTAATTTCGGTCATTAAGTTCAGGCCATAATCCTGATAACCCCAGAAGTCGTCATCATTTTTAATAATAATATTGCCTGAATTTTCGCTATCGTTGTATAAACGTGTATAGCGAGTATCCCAGTTGTGGTAATAAGTTTTTGCTAGCAAAGTAACTGCATCGGTTATCTGGCTATCGAGCTTTAAGTAAGCGAGATCTTCGCTGCGGTTATTTTGCGTTGAGAAGTTATCGGTAGGGCGAGAAAAATCATGGCTAGCGAGGTTGCGCTGATAGAAAACCGAAATCTTGTTTTTATCGTTTAATTGATAGCCATACTTACCGCCGATAGAAAAGTTATCATAACCACGCTTCCTATCAGTTGCACTGTCTTCATAGAATTCACTCTTATATGGCTGAAAACCTTCTGCTTGGCTGCTATCGGCAAATACCAGGTACTGGTGCTGTCGATTACCCCCCGATTTATTCGCGCTGAGGTTGAAACCGTCATTGGAATTAATCCCCATTTTAATTTGACCAGAATCAGTATTGGATAGTGAGTGGGTGACGATATTCACTACTCCGCTGATTGCTTGTGTGCCATAGAAAATACCCTGACCGCCTTTTAAAATTTCAATGCGGGAAATAATACTGGCAGGAATAGTATCGAGTGGGCTGGTGGATGCATACAGGCGGTTATTGATGCGGATACCATCGACTAGCCAGAGAATATCTTGGCTTCTGGAGCCTTGTAATGAGGCTGAAGTGTAATCGAAAGCTCCATTTTTAGGGCTGATATATAAACCAGGAGCGAGCATTTGCAAGGCTTTGCTCGCGTCGATAGCACCGCTAGAACGTATATCTGCTGCACTGATGACTTCTAACTTACTGCCATAATCGGCAATTTTTTGCGGCAGAGTTTCTTCCAGTGATTGGCCGCTGATGATGACTTTTTCTAGATTAATGTTTTCTGGGCTAGTAGCTTCTGAGAGGCTACTAAGAATAGTAATAAATAACATTTTTTTGTGATACGCATAAAATTTACTCCAACAGATAAACGGATAAATTTTGCGAAATAGGCAGGTACATTAAGACTATTACAATAAATTATTAGTGTAATTTTCTCAAAAGTGGGGCCCTCCGCAACACTTTACTCGACGTATTCGTCGTATTGAGTCAGGCAGGTCTCCGGGCTGTTAAAGAAGCAGCTGTGAAAGTTCGCCTTCCCATGCAAAGCACAGTGGCACGATGAACTTTCTACTTTAATTACCGTTGCGGGGGCAGCCAAGGAATTGAAAGGTTATTAATCTTTCTCACCTTGTTCCCTATTAATTTTCACTTGTAAAAAATGAAAAACCTGAAACAATTTAAAAACTTCTTCCTACAGAAATTTTTCCGCAGTCTAGGCGTTAGCTTTAATTAAGTCAATTATATAGCGCCTGAATATTTATACATTTGATGATGAAAAATTTTAAAGTTATGAAAAAGCTTAAAAAATATACCTACCTATTACATCGATATTTAGGGATTATTTTAGCCCCTATTATTTTGCTTTGGTCATTTTCTGGTCTGGTTATGATGTATGTGCCTTATCCGAAATTAGCGGAGGTAGAGCGTTTGCAATTATTGCCTGAGATCGTTGATTTCAGCTGTTGTAATGCAGATTTCTATGAGCAAATATTGCCTGTTAATATTCAGGGGTTAAGCATCGAAATGCTTAATAACGAGCCTATTATCAAGCTGGAAAGTACTCGGAGTGGTAATACAAGCTACCACCTTAATAGCCAAACTCTGCTGGCAGAAATTGATCAGCAGATGGCCTTATCGATTGCTAAAGCGGCTTTGCCTTCTGGCATTGAAAGTATCGAAAACATTGAAAAAATCGAACAAGATCAGTGGACTGTCTATTCAAAATACAATAAACACCGACCTTTATTTAAAGTCAGTTTCGCCGATGAAGAAAGCAGCCAGCTGTATGTGTCATCAAAAAGTGGTGAGGTTGTGCAGCTAACCACGGCATTTCAGCGTAATTGGAGCTGGGTGGGGGCGGTAACACACTGGCTATACCCCACTTTTTTAAGAAAGCATACGAGCTTGTGGTACTGGTTGGTTATTTGGTTAACGATATTCTCACTGGTTTTGTTAATGACGGGAGTTTGGTTGGGAATAAAACAGTTGAAAAAACGTAAGAATAAACCTTTATCCCCTTATCGAGGAATGCGTCTAGTCCATCATTGGGGAGGGGTGATTATTTCAGCGATATTATTTTCATTTTTACTCAGTGGACTGTTATCGATGAATCCTTGGGGGGTATTAGAGAGTAAGCGCTTCTCCACTGATTCGGTATTAGGTAAACAAGCGGGGCGTTTAGCCGTGATAGACAGTTTAACCAATTTACCAAACACTTTATGGCAAACAGGTTTTGTTAGCTTGAAATTATCTCCATGGAATAATGAAGTATATTGGTTAGCAGCAGATACTAAAGGCGCGGTTATTCGCTATGATAAAAACTTTAGCATCTCTAAGCTGCCACAAACAGAATTAACAGCCGCAGGTAATAAGCTATCTGGCGGGGCCGACATAACACAGGGGCTTATCTGGCAAGAGGATGAGTATTATTATGCGCATAAAGATAATATCGAGTTGCCGATTTGGAAAGTAGAACGAGTGAATGGTGAATCAACAGAGCTTTTTTATCTCTCGCCAAGCACGGGTGAAATGAGAAAAAATATCGATAATAATGGCCGTATTTATCGTTGGTTATTTAAAGCGTTGCATCGTTGGGATTTCTCTCAAAGCATTCGTCAGCGACCTGTTTGGGATTTTTCCCTGGTGCCTTTTATGCTCTTTCTTATTCTATTTTCATTTAGCGGCTGTTATATCGCAGTGCAAAGGCTTAGGTCTAAATTTTAGGCGCAAGCTAGCACTCGGTATAATTTACCGCTAAGCCTCCCAGTGACGTTTCTTTAAACTTCACTGACATCTCCAGGCCAGTTTGTCTCATCGCCTCGATGCAATTATCCAATGACATGATATGTTGGCCGCTGCCCCTTAATGCTAAAGAGGCTGCGGTATAAGCTTTTAACGCACCAAAACCATTACGTTCTATGCAGGGGATTTGAACTAGGCCTTTAACGGGATCACAGGTCATACCGAGATGATGTTCTAGTGCTATTTCTGCAGCGTTCTCTATTTGCTCTGGAGTACCTCCTTTAATTGCACATAAGCCAGCAGCGGCCATAGCAGAAGCGGAACCTACTTCCCCCTGACAGCCTACTTCCGCACCTGAGATAGAGCTTTTGTGTTTAATTATTCCGCCGACAGCGGCGGCGGTTAATAAGAAATCGTGAACCTGCTTTGAGGTCAATTTTTCAAACTGAAAACAATAGTATAAAACGGCAGGAATAACCCCCGCTGCCCCATTGGTTGGGGCGGTTACAACTGCATGGCCAGCAGCATTTTCTTCATTAACCGCCATCGCATAAGCACAAATCCATTCGTGCAAGTGCGCCTTCTCGGGTTTGGCTAATAGCTGTTGGTATAAGTTTTTTGCGCGTCGTTTTACTTTAAGACCTCCAGGTAAAATGCCTTCATTTTTCAAACCGTTTTCAACACAGTTTTTCATTGCTTGCCAGATAGAATCTAAGCCTGGCTCTAAGCACTCATGGGTACGAAACTGTTGCTCGTTCTGATATTTCATTTCCGCAATACTGAGGCCGTTTTTCTTGGCCATGGTTAACATTGAAGCCGCGTTGTCGAAAGGAAAGGTGCAGGTAGAGGAGTTAAGCATTCTTATCGGCGCGACCAGTTGCTTCATCTCCTCTAAGGTATTGATAAAGCCACCGCCTATGGAGAAATATATTTGCTTAAATATGGATTGATTGTCGGTATCAAATAGATTGAAAATCATGCCATTAGGATGTTCGGCTAGGGTTTGTTGGTTATCAAAAATAATGTCGTTATCTGGATTGAATTGGAGTTGAATAGTTTGTTTCGCTGTGGAGAGGCTGATGGCATGTTTATGCCAGAGTTGGTTAATTAGCTCGCCAATATCCAATACAGCGATCTCTTGCGGCGAATAGCCATGCAGACCTAATAGCAAGGCATTATCAGTGGAATGCCCACGGCCAGTATGGGCAAGGGAGCCAGTCAGAGTGCAGCGTAAGCGGCAATGCTGAGGAATCTTATCAGGAGGTAATTTTTCTAAGGTTTGAATAAATTGAGCCGCAGCGATCATGGGCCCGACGGTATGAGAACTGGAAGGGCCTATGCCAAGTTTGAATAACTCCAAAACACTGATAAACATGCCGTATGCTCAATTGCATGGTTGATACTGTTATTTTAGGCCAAATATTGTTGATAGAGTTGCTGAATGACAGGAAAAACAGAAGTGACTAGTAATAGCGCCATGGAAACATTAAACAGCCTCTGCTGTTTGGGGCTTTGTAAAAGCTGCTTTATTCCTCTGCCAAATACCAACCAAGTGCTACTGCTAATAATCGCGGCGAAAAAGAAAATAGTGGCAATTAATAGTACTTGCCAATAAATGTCATCCGCGAGGACTGTATAGGCAGAAATAGAGCTGGTTGCAATCACCCAAGCTTTAGGATTCACCCATTGAAAAAGTGCGGCTTGTAAAAATGTAAAAGGCTTAGACTTTTTACCTTCAAGTTTATCTGGGCTAGCGCTGGCAATAAGGAATGATAGAAATAACAAATAGGCCAAGCCTAATATTTTAATTACTTCATGCAGAATGGGGTATTGCTCAAATACCATGCTGAATCCTAGGCCAATTAAAATAACCATCACCGGGAAGCCGATGCAGACACCTAAAATATGGGGGATGCTTTTTTTGATGCCAAAGTTCATACCCGATGTCATGAGCATTATGTTATTGGGGCCTGGCGTGATACCTGCTGATAAACCAAAGAGAAAGATGGCGAGGTAGAGTTCCAATAGCAGACCTTATTAAATTGACTGGTTTGTAAATAGCAGGGGATATTAACAGCCTAATGGAAATTGAGTAAGGCTTTCGTAAGAAATAATGCAGATAAATTTTTTCTGAATGTGTCGTAAATGCATTGAATTCTCAAGGAAATGAGCCTTTATCTGAAAGAATGCTCAGTAAATAGTGTGAAGGATAGATGAAAATTCGATATTTTCACGATTTGATATAGCTGGAGGTTATGAGGTGCTGGATGTGCGCCCCTTCATTATTTTGAGCTTGTGCTATGTTTTGATACAAGCCTTCATTAACTGCGACCAGAATTAGAAGTAGCGCTTTATTGAGGGATTTAAGGGCGCTTTTCTGGGCTTAGTGATTTATATAATTTGAAGGCTGATAATGAATATTACAATCGTTGGAACGGGTTACGTAGGTTTATCGAATGCATTGCTATTAGCGCAGCATAACTCGGTTATTGCATTGGACATTTCTGCAGAAAAAATAAACTTACTAAATGATAGAATATCTCCTGTATCAGATCCTGAAATTGAATCGTATTTAAAGAAAGATGATATTGATTTCACCGCGACATTAGATAAAAACATTGCCTATGAAAGTGCAGATTATGTGATTGTTGCCACACCAACAGATTATGATGTTAAGAATGATTATTTTAATACATCATCCGTAGAAAGTGTTATTAAAGATGTAATATCGATTAATTCAAAAGCAGTAATTATTATCAAGTCTACAGTACCTGTTGGATTTACTTGCAGGATGAGAGATGAATTAAATTCCGAAAAAATAATCTTTGCACCAGAATTTTTACGGGAAGGTAAAGCGCTGTACGACAACTTATATCCATCTAGAATTATTGTCGGTGAGCAGTCAAAGCAAGCGGAGCGCTTTGCCGCTCTTCAAATTGAAGGGGCCATCAAAGAAGATATAGATGTTCTCTTCATAAACTCTACTGAAGCAGAAGCGGTAAAGCTATTTTCTAATACTTATTTGGCGATGCGAATTGCCTATTTTAATGAACTGGATAGTTATGCCGAAACTCTCGGGCTAGATACCAAGCAAATTATTAAAGGTGTTGGCTTGGATCCTAGAATTGGTAACTTTTATAATAATCCCTCATTTGGCTATGGCGGTTATTGTTTGCCAAAGGATACTAAACAACTTTTAGCAAATTTTAAGAATGTGCCTAATAACATGGTTAGAGCAATTGTTGATGCGAATACAACTCGTAAAGACTTTATTGCCAATTCCATTTTAAGCCATAATCCAAATACGGTTGGAATATATCGTTTGGTTATGAAGTCTGGTTCAGATAACTTTAGATCATCCGCAATTCAGGGCATTATGAAACGGCTGAAAGCCAAAGGGGTGGAGGTAGTGATCTATGAACCTAGATTCACGGATGATGTATTCTACCATTCAAAAGTTATCAGGGATCTAGCTGAATTTAAGAGCACTTCTGATATTGTTATCGCGAATCGTTTACATGATGATATTAATGATATCTTGGATAAGGTTTATACCCGCGACTTATTTGGCAGTGATTAGTCAGCATAAATTGTAGTCACTGAAAGGGGCCTAGAAATGTAATGATTTCTAGGCCCTGCTTGGTTATGGCTACTTGCCATCACAACAAGGTGCGTCGGCAGAAAGATGAGGCACGAAGTTACAAGGAGAGTGGCGAGAATCCAACTGCTCCAACAAAATCCCTTTCCAAGCCAAGTCACAAGCTCCTGTAGAGCCAGGCATACATACAACTAAGGTATTGTTAGCAAGGCCTGCAAGTGCGCGAGATTGAATGGTAGAGGTGCCTATATCCGCAAGCGATAGGTGGCGGAAGAGTTCACCAAAGCCTTCAATGGTTTTATCTAATAACGGAATAATGGCTTCTGGGGTGGAGTCGCGGCTAGTGAAGCCAGTGCCGCCCGTTAATAAAATGACATCAACTTCATCCGCTGCAATCCAAGCGGAAGCGATGGCGCGAATCTGATAGATATCGTCTTTAACGATGATCTTATCTTCATAGCGATGACCCGCTTCTTGTAGAGATTCAACTAGGTATTTGCCAGAGGTATCAGTTTGATCATTACGAGTATCGGATACGGTTAATACGGCGATGCGAAGTGGGGTGAATTCTTTGCTTGCATGGTTGCCCATGGTGTTTCTCCTAAATTAGGTAGGTGTCCTAACGGATGACAATAAAAGATAGATCGAAAGGATAGGGGCATTAGATAATAGGAAGAAGTGAGATGCAAGAATGCATCTCACTGTTTACTGCTTTACATCAAGAGTCCGTACGGACTCTCTAGTGAGGCCTCTCTAATGGGGAGAAGTACCTTCACGAACGCCTTCCATATTCGGTAGCTTGTGAGCAATACCTTTATGGCAGTCGATACAGGTTTTCTCACCGTTAGCGAGAGCGCTTGAGTGTTGTGCAGCCGCACGCTTACTCTGGCGAGTGAAGTCCATCGAATCGAACTGGTGACAATTACGACACTCTAAAGAATCGTTCGCTTTTAAGCGCGTCCACTCATTTTGAGCCAGTTGTAAGCGGTGTGCTTCAAACTTTTCTCGAGTATCAATAGTACCGAAGATCTTGCCCCAAACTTCTTTAGAAGCCTGCATTTTACGAGCAATTTTATCGGTCCAGTTGTGAGGTACGTGACAGTCAGAGCAAATTGCACGAACACCAGAGCGGTTGCTGTAGTGAATCGTCGTTTGCAATTCCATAAATGGATTGTCGCGCATCTCGTGGCAGCTAGTACAAAACTCTTCGGTATTGGTCAGTTCCATAGCGGTATTGAATCCACCCCAGAAAATAACCCCAGCTATAAAACCACTGATGGTTAAAAATCCTAGCGATAAGTGTACTGCTGGCTTGGACAAAATAGTCCAACCCAGTTTTAACAAGTTAATTATTTTTTTCATATCAGCCTCTACTTCTTAGCACGCTGGTTTGATTGCTTAATTAGCTCGTCAACATCAACGAATTCATTTTCAACCATAGGCTTACTTTCTAACTGGTGTACGTGGCACTGAGTACAAAAGTAACGACGTGGAGACATTTCACCAAGGAAGTCACCCTCGCGATTCATGTAGTGAGTCACACTGATCGCTGGCGCTTGCGCTTCATCGGCTAGCTTGCGTGAGTGACAATCCATGCACTTGTTAAAGTTTTTATCCAACTGATATTTACTAATATCGTGTGGAATAGTCGGTGGCTGTTGTGGGTAGTCACGTTGACGTTTTAGGTCGTTATTTTCTACCTTCTCCATAGGATTCGGAATTGCTTCCTCATTCAATGGTGTCGTACCACGCATGGTAGCTACTTGTGGTTCCGCATCAATAACAGCATCAGTCGCTGAAGCCATCGACGGTAGAATTATTGAAGAGACGGCAATTGCAGCAGTCACAAACAAGGTTGTTAATGTTTTCATAGTCATTCTCCCTATACCTTCTCGATTCTTACAGCACATTTTTTGAAATCAGTCTGTTTAGATAATGGATCTGTTGCATCCAATGTTACCTTGTTGATCAACTGACGAGCATCAAAGAATGGCACAAAGATTAAACCAACCGGTGGCTTATTACGGCCGCGAGTTTCAACCCGAGTGATAATTTCACCACGACGTGATTGAACCTTCACTGCATCACCGCGACGTAAACCGCGCTTCTTCGCATCTTCAGGATGGATGTAGCAAAGAGCATCAGGAACCGCTTTAAATAACTCAGGTACACGTTGAGTCATAGAGCCTGTGTGCCAGTGTTCCAATACACGGCCAGTACATAACCACATGTCAAACTCTGCATCTGGCACTTCTGGTGGTGCTTCGTACGGTAGGGCAAAGATAATTGCTCTGCCATCTTTCTTGCCGTAGAACTGAAAGCCTTTGCCTTTTTCAACATAAGGATCAGATCCTTCTTTAAAGCGCCACTTAGTCTCTTTGCCATCAACAACAGGCCAGCGTAGGCCACGCTCTTTATGGTAAGTTTCATAAGGTGCTAGATCGTGAGCATGGCCACGGCCGAAAGAGGCGTATTCTTCAAACAAACCTTTTTGCACATAGAAGCCCAGTTCTTTAGATTCTTGGTTTTCATAATCAGGGCTAATTTGATCCAGTGGGAACTTATCCACTTGGCCATTCTTATAAAGAACTTCGAATAACGTTTTACCTTTGAACTCTGGGTTAGCCGCTAAAATTTCTGCAGGCCAAACTTCATCAGTCGTAAAGCGTTTAGAGAACTCAATGATCTGCCACATATCAGAACGTGCATCACCTGGGGCATTGACTAGCTGGTACCAAGACTGAGTACGACGTTCGGCGTTACCAAATACACCTTCTTTTTCTACCCACATGGCAGAAGGAAGAATCAAATCAGACGCTTCTGCCGTGACTGTTGGGTAAGCATCTGAGGTGACGATGAAGTTATCTGGGTTGCGGTAACCAGGTAAGATTTCTTCATTAACGTTTGGACCCGCTTGCAGGTTGTTATTCACCTGAATCCAATAAGCGTTGATCTTGCTATCTTTAAGATCGCGAACTTGTTTAACCGCGTGGGCACCTGGCGTACCGTTTAGAATCCCAGCTGGAATTTTCCAAAGCTTTTCAGATAACGCTCTGTGCTTAGGGTTTTTAACCACCATGTCGGCAGGTAAACGGTGAGAGAAGGTACCTACTTCACGGGCAGTACCGCAAGCAGAAGGCTGGCCTGTTAGCGAGAATGGGCTATTACCTGGCTCAGAAATCTTACCGGTCAATAAGTGGATGTTATACAGCAGGTTGTTTGTCCAAACACCACGAGTATGCTGGTTCGCACCCATAGTCCAAAGTGACATCACCTTGGTTTTAGGATCAGCATATAGCTTAGCAATCTTTTCGATTGTGCGGGCTGGTACACCTGACATTTCTTCAGCGTATTCGAAGGTATAAGTACTAACGAACTTAGCAAAGGCATCAAAATCAATCGGCGATGATGCGCCAGAATTTGGGTTCTTAGCTTTTTTCTGCAATTCGTGAGTAGGACGTAGACCATAACCAATGTCAGTTACGCCTTCACGGAAATTTACGTGCTTGCTAACGAAGTCTTTGTTAACACTACCACTTTCAATGATGTAGTTAGCAATAGCATTCAAAAGCACCATGTCTGTTTGCGGGGTGAAAATAGCTGGAATATCCGCAAGGTCGAAAGTACGGTGCTCATAAGTAGAAAGAACAGCCACTTTAACGTGTGGGTTCGATAAACGACGGTCGGCGATACGGGTCCAAAGAATTGGGTGCATCTCAGCCATGTTAGAGCCCCAAAGAACGAAAGCATCGGCTGCTTCCATATCATCGTAGCAACCCATTGGCTCATCGATACCAAAGGTGCGCATGAAACCACCTACCGCAGACGCCATACAGTGACGAGCGTTAGGATCGATATTGTTCGAAAGGAAACCGGCTTTCATCAACTTAACCGCGGCGTAACCTTCTTGTACTGTCCACTGACCAGAACCGAACATGCCGATGCCGGTAGGGCCTTTTTCTTTTAGCGCTTTCTTAAACTTCACTTCCATAATATCGAAAGCTTCATCCCAAGATACAGGAGTAAATTCACCTTCTTTATCATAAGCGCCGTTCTTTTTACGCAACATAGGGGTCGTTAGGCGATCTTTACCATACATAATCTTCGATAAGAAATAGCCTTTAACGCAGGATAAACCTTTGTTTACTGGGGCTTTTTCATCACCGTGGGTCGCAACAACTTTACCATCTTTTGTTGCTACGCTGATTCCGCAACCCGTACCACAGAAACGACAAGGTGCTTTAGACCAAGTGAGTTTATTTGCGGCGCTGGAAGTAATTACATTACTTGCGCTAGCGGGTAGGCTAATGCCAGCCACTGTTGCAGCGGTTGCTGCTGCTTGGGCTTTAATGACATCACGGCGAGTTAGTTTCATATGCTTTCTCCGACTCTTAATGCTAATTTTTTTAATTTAGTTTAATTTTTTAAAATACTAATGTTATTGAACAGCTTGTGTGGCTGCGTCTTTATCAGACGGCGCTTCACACATTTCAGGTTGATATATTTGCTCGATCGGTTGGTCTGTTTGCTCAATCTCAGTATCAAGTTCATCAAGAGCAGCAACCTGGTGATAAACCATCGAAGTATTAATCACACCATCTATGGCCGTGATTAAATCGATGCGATCCATGATAATACCTTGGTGTTTTGCTTCGGTGACAACAACAAATTTACCTTGCTCATCACTACCATGAACTTCGATATCCGCTTGCTGTTGTAATTCTTTTTCAACGTCTTGGTGCTTTTCTGCTCGACAAAGAACAATAAAGCTACTGATGTGACTTTCTTCAGTAACATCATCTAAAGCTATTTTATTGACTCTCATAATTGGGCTCCGCTTTTCTTTGTATCGCTAGCTAAAGTATTTGCTGACGTAATAGGGGTAATGCTGATCGACTCTGAAGGGCAAGTAGAAATACAGGCGCCGCAGCTGGTGCAATCTTCAATATTAATTTCAGGCGTTTGAATCGCACCAAAGGAAACATCTTTTGGCCAAGGCATAGTAATCGCTCGTGTATCACATACGTCTTTACAGCTTTGGCAGTGGGTCTTTAGTTTGGCGAGACAGGTATCATCGATTTTTATATCGAAATAAAATGCCTTGTTTTCTGGCTGCTTTAAAAGTGCTGCGGGTTCACAAGCGTCTACGCAGGCATTACAGAAAGTGCATTCACCACGATTAAAATCAATTTCAGGAAAACCACCATCGGCTTTAATAATAATTTCTTCTTCACATACAGAAATGCACTCGTTACAACGAGTGCATTTGTCAGTGAATAACGATTCACTCAGTGCCCAAGGTGGACGCTGTGGTAGTAGTCCTAGACTACTTACTTCATCTTTATCAGCAGCCGTTGTTGGAACTGGCGCTTTTAACGATGAAGGACGGCGAAAAAATGCCCGTCTTGAATGATCTATTTGAGCCATGATGATTTCCTACAGAATCCTTAGCCTAGCTTCCTGGAGGTCCATTAAGAATCTGCATAAACCAAACCATGAAGCCATAAGCAGAAATGCCGCCAATGGTTAATGCTGGAATTACCACGAAAGTCAGAAATAGTGAGGTGGTTAGCTCAGCTTTTTTAGTACGGGATTCCATTGAAACTAGTTCATCAGACATGGCCGATTCACTCCATTGTTTAAATTTAAGTTAATTAAATACTTAACTATTTATCTTAGTAGTAATTCTAAAGATTGCCCGAAATAGTGCTATGTAATTGAAACGACAAAAATTGACACAGGTCAGGTATTGCGGAGGTAGTGGCGCAGATGGACTCAGAGCCCTATGTTATTGATTGTCATATGGTTATTGAATGAGAATCGTTATTGTTTGGGCGGTGTCTGGCTAGATATTTGGCCTGAAGATAATGCCCAGAATTAGTCTCTCAATTAGGGCATTCGACTATTTCAATGATGAAGAAAATAGTTCTGATTACCAGCTGATAGTAATATTATTTTTAATTTCGACCTCTTTAGTCAGTGGCTCCCTGCCATCATAAAACCATACCTGTATCAGTAAATTTTTGAGATGCTGTGGAATTGAGAAATTATGGCTGATTTGTGTATTCTCCATTGAGCTGGCCAGTATGCGACTGTCATGATTGATCTGCCAATGCTCACTTTCACTTAGTGCATAATCTGCATAAACAGAAAGATAAGCAGGACCTCCTTGATTACCAAGATCAACAGTTAGATTTATGCCTTTGTGTGAAACAAACTTCATATCGCTGGGGGCTACCAGTTGGCTTGTACTGGTAATTGACGTTTCTGTGTCAGAGTTGTCTGTAATAATCGGGTCTATCGTTGTTCCTTCAATATCCGCGGAAGCAGAATCTTTATTCATATTATCACAAGCAACTAAGTTAAAAGCCGTAATAACAAGCGCTATCTTACTGAGAATATTTTTCATCTTTATACCTCTAAATAATATAAGTAATTTACTATGGGAAAATTTTCCCATCAATTCGATTCTCTGATTGGTACCAATCATCATTCAGGGCTTTATTGGATGTCACGTAGCCTTCGAAATCGGGATAGGCTTTTAATAAATCAACTCCGCTCCGGGGGTGTTTCCATTGCGTTGCTACTTCCATAGACCAAGGAAGGTTATTTTTGTTTTTGTAAAAACGATCGATGGATAAGTCAGAAGTATCTTCTTGTTGGTTGAAAAAGCTGGTACTCGCTTGTTCCGTTGGAGAAACATCGGCTAAATGAACTTCCCACTCTCGACCTGGATGGGAGGTAAATATGCTGCCGTGAAAGCGACTTGCAGTAGCAAAGATAAAGGGATCATACAGGGTGTTTATGGCACCGTTAGGTTGTGGATCAGAGAAAGGTAGGCTGAGTTCAAAGGCAAACTGGATATGATCGCTGCAGCTCGCATCGGTGCGGTAAAACTCACAGCTGGTTGAAACTAGGTCCCAGACATCTTGAGCAATAATCGCAATGAGTTCATCACTGGATGATTCTATTGGGCTAGCCTGCTCTACTGTTACCCCATTGCCATCTTCATCGAGAGTGGTATAACGAAAGCGCATTTTACTGGTATCGACATCATCGGCTTGCACATCGGGAATGCGAATAGCAAAACCGTTATGGTAACTTGCTCCAATCGCTAGCAATTGACCATAAGCATCGACCCTCAACAATTCCCCGTCTTTAATAACACTCACGGTACGATAATGAAAGACAACATCATTCATATCAAAATCACCTTCAATAGGCCATAAATCTTCATAGGCCAAAGTCACCCAGGAACCGTTTTCTGGATAGTAGCTGTAACTTACTCCTAGATCTGAGATCTCAATACTATGGTCTTCAACCTCACCATCAGTGGCACCGCCGTTATAGCTGATACCTGTTTGTGAGCCAAAACGAAAACGTGCCCAGCTAGTACCAGTATCTGCACCGACTGGGACTCGGACGACTAAATTGTTAGCACCTTGTGATACCAAGCGATCACTGGCAACTTGCTCATCGGCATCGTCGAAATCCCCATCTCTGTTCCAATCAAACCAAGCTTGTAAATAACCCTCAGAGGATGCTGTCACGATAACAATGTTATCAAGTCCTTTGACTAGGCCTGTGACAAGAGCGATACCATCTTCATCATTGGTATTGCCAGCATCGTTATTGGTATCGTCGGATAAAATTCCTAGTCGCGCATCAACTTCCCCATCTGGGGCCGTAGCGCCTAAATAGGGGCCGTCTGCTACTATCTCATGACGTGCGCCATTCATTGCTAGGCTAGAGCTATAAGAGTCTGGAGCATCACCAAAATCAATGGTACTCGTGCCTTCACTTTCATCGATGAGTGGTGCATTTGCACAGCGAGCGCCATCGTTCTGTCCTGATAACGGCCCTGCGGCAAATTCTATTGCGGCATACGGTGGTGTATCTCCAGGTAAATCAATGGTGGATAAATCGATACGATAGATTTTTCCATCTTGATTACGAGAAACATAAAAATAACCATTAACATCGAAATAACCTGCACCAAAGGTGCCTTTTTCTCCAGTCGTTCCTAAACCCTGAGTATGCCCTGTATCTTTATCAACGACATAAAGCACCCCTGAATTATTATCAACACCATATAATTTTCCGGTTCGAGGGTGAAATGCGAAGTCGGTGAAGTTGCGGTTCGCAGTAGTCGAGATAGTTTGCACATCAAGATAATTCGCTGCAGATTCGTCAAGATTAATTTTATAAAATCCTTTAGCTTTGCGATAAAAGTAATAATGATGGCCATACACGTCACCAACATAGAAAGTACCAGATGGTTGGTTCGTTACGGGTAATTCAGTTTGTTTGAAATCACTATCTAAGCGCACGAACTTGTAATGAGAGGTATTGAAACCGTATAGATAGCGGTAATTTGTTCCACCGGGATCAATGTAGTCATCAAAGCCGACACCGTTAACATTTCCTGCTGAAGATTCACTCTCAAGCGTACCAACATCATTTTGTAAAATTGAAGCGGTGCCGCTGACTAGGTTAACGCCATAAACGGTTGTAGGGTTTCCCTGAAATAAGAATGCTTTTGTCGGGCAGGATTCAAACGGCGCTGAATAAACCAGCGGACTTAAAGTTAATAAAATAAAAATAACTAAACGTATTGTCATGAGACTCACCTAGAAAGATTAACTGTATAAGGGTTATAGCAAGCTAAGTGCCACAATTAGTTATTACTTAAGTTATTGATTAAGAAGAACAAATTCTAGAGTTTAGTATTCGCATAATGCATATGTTTAATATTAAGAAATAAATTGAGTTGCAAAATGCAAATGAAATAGCAAATTAAATTGTTATGAATAAATATAAAAAACTTACAATAATCGTTAATGGAATGAAAAAAACGATATGGATCAGTAAGTTAAATATTCGTTGGATTAATTGGCCTATATTTCGCAATACCCCAGATAACTGATTGAGTTATAGATTTACGAGGGTACGGCTATGTGTGGAATTTTTGGTGTTATTAACGATAAGAATGCAGCACAAACTTTATTAGAAGGTTTGAAAGCCCTTGAGTATCGTGGTTATGACTCAGCGGGTATCGCAATTCTAGAAAATACGGCTATCGATTGTTGTCGTGCAAATGGCAAGTTGGTAAATTTAGAAGCTGCCCTCGACTCTGCCTTAGAGCAGAAACAACTCTCGGGTTCTACTGGAATCGCTCATACACGCTGGGCAACTCATGGTGAACCAGCTCTTAATAATGCACACCCCCATCTTGCCGATAACGTTGCCTTAGTTCATAACGGCATTATTGAAAACTATCAAGAACTACGCTTCGAACTCGAAGAGCT
>MAAB01042819.1_pt1 | contig 17350 bp, 17 predicted proteins | sample 1115991 | NCBI WGS metagenome assembly MAAB01 (sample SAMN04961124, study PRJNA320927) | seawater metagenome | isolation source: sample BD02T18 sea water enriched with oil for 18 days | place: USA:Gulf of Mexico | collected 2013-07-27
GCTACCGACATATCCCTACTCAATGAGCTGCGGGGAAACCACGCGTTAAACATGGGGTTTGGACTGCTGGCATGGCTGGCTCTGTGGCGCAAAGAGCTTCGATCACAGGCTCTCATAGGACTCACTTTCTGCTTTGGCCTCTACTTGACGGGTCGATTGGTAGGAGTGGCTATGGATGGTCTGCCAAATGCGGACATCCAGTCGGGGATACTGACCGAAGCCTTTCTGGTTACGCTAAGCGGGCTTGCGCTTTTAGCACACTCTAAAACGGGCCCCAAGTAAGTGCATGCTGCGATGAAGCATTGAAATGCGACAGAGAAAGAGCATAAAAGCTAATATACGGTCCGAAGGGTCCGTTCTATCGAACGGCTATAATTTCAGAATTCATAATTAGTAATGGAACGCTCGTTAAATAATAACAGGATACTTATCTATTAAGCTGTAATACAACACTCGATCTACTAGGGCTTTACCGCTCATCTTTCTTAAATTGTTCGCTAAGGTTTGTTCAATATCTTTAGCAAACGATACATGCTCAGAGAAATATTCATCTAGTTTTAATTTCTCACTCATAGCAACTTTAGAAAGGTTTTTACTAATATAAATTAATGCGGCCTGATCTTTAAGTAAAGATTCCACCGCGTATTTATAGCTAGAATCAATTTCGGTTTCAGGTAGCTGATCATGGTGTTCCGTGATAAACGCCAACATGAATTGATTCTCAGTCATTCGATGTTGTAAAGCTTGTTTGATACGAACATTTCCCCAAGATTTTAAGTCACTTAAGACCTGCGTCGCTTGCTGGCGTGTAGCAGTTGCTTCAGCCGTAGACGCGTTCGATAAATGGGTTACACCTAAAAGAAGTACAACGATAAGGAATAGCTTCATTTGAATGGCCAGTGAATTATGAATAACGGCATTATTAACCAGCTGGTCAGTTAATACACTGAGCTTTTTGCATCTCCTTGTAAGCCTTTAAGGTCTTAATGTAACGGCTCTGTAACGCTATTCATGCGGCTTTAAACCCTTCTCACCTTCGATTCCCTAGTTTAGTCACACCCCAGCCCTTTGAGGCTGAAATGTGTACTTTACTACCTTCACTTCTTCCCTATAGCCAATTTTTTATACAACAAAAACACCACCGGCAGCACCAGCAGAATCAAAACTAAAGTCGACAACATCCCTCCCACCATAGGCGCGGCAATACGTTGCATCACTTGTGATCCGGTACCGTCGGTAAACATGATGGGCAGCAACCCCACAGTGGTGGAAATGGCGGTCATTAATATGGGCCGTAAACGCTGGCTGGCGCCGTGAATGATGGCCGTAGGTAAACTGGGTTCGTGGTTATTTATTAGCGCTAGCTCTTGTTCACGCTGCCAAGCTTGATTTAAATACAGCAGCATTAACACACCAATTTCCACCGACACGCCGGCTAACGCAATGAAACCTACACCCACCGCCACCGAGAATTGAAAGCCTAAATAGTGAATTAAATACAAACCACCCAATAACGAAAACGGCATAGTTAATAAAATCATCACCACTTCGGGCACCCGCCTAAAGCTCAAATACAATAATAATGCAATGATGCCCAAGGTAAGGGGCATGACCATATTAAAACGTTCTTGCGCACGGATCATGTATTCATACTGGCCCGACCATCTAAGCGAGTAACCTGGGGGTAAATCTAATTGATTGGCCACCACTTGCTGAGCGTTTTTTACATAACCGGCTAAGTCTTCTACTTCTAGATCCACATAAACCCAGCCATTTAAGCGCGCGTTTTCACTTTTAATCACCGCAGCCCCTTCATCTACATACACACGGGCCACATCACTTAAGGCAATGTATTGTTGTGAACGGGTAAGAATAGGCAGTAGGCGTAACTGCGATAAACTGTCGCGGTATTTTTGTAAATAGCGCACGTTTACCGGATAACGCTCTAGCCCTTCTACGGTTTGTGTAACATCTACCCCACCAATGGCGGTTTGCACCGTGGTTTGTAAATCTTGAATACTCAGGCCATAGCGCGCCGCCTTAGCGCGATCAATATCCACTTTAATATAACGCCCGCCCACCACACGTTCGCTGTACACCGAGCGAGTACCTGGCACGTCTTGTAAAATAACTTCCAATTGCTGCCCAATGCCTTCAATGGTTTTTAAACTGGGGCCTGCTATTTTAATGCCCACTGGGGTTTTAATGCCGGTGGCCAGCATATCTATGCGGGTTTTAATGGGCATAACAAAGGCGTTGGTTAAACCGGGAAAGCGTATTTTCTCGTTCAGTTCATCTTGAATATCTTTACTGGTGACGCCCTCTCGCCATTGGCTTTTGTCTTTAAATTGAATCACGGTTTCAATCATGGTTAAGGGAGCAGGGTCGGTAGCTGTTTCTGCCCGCCCAATTTTACCAAACACGGTTTTCACTTCCGGTATGGTTTTAATAATTTTATCGGTTTGCTGCAATAGCTGTCGCGCCTTGCCAATTGAAATACCGGTATAGGTAGTGGGCATATACATTAAGTCCCCTTCATCTAACGGGGGCATAAATTCACTGCCGGTATTTTGTATGGGATACATGGCACTGGCGGCCAATGCAAATGCCATTAACAAAACACTTTTAGGGTATTTTAAAACCTGTTTAATAACAGGCTGATATAAAAATATAAATCCCCGGTTTAGCGGATTATGTTTTTCATGCACTATTTTTCCGCGAATAAAATACCCCATTAGTACCGGCACCAACGTAATAGACAAGGCAGCCGCCATGGCCATGGCATAGGTTTTAGTGAGTGCCAACGGCGTAAATAATCTGCCCTCTTGAGCCTGTAAGGTAAACACAGGTAAAAAGCTTAAGGTGATAATAAGTAACGAAAAAAACAACGCCGGCCCCACCTCTAACGATGATTCCATGACAATCTGCCAACGATTTTTATGGGTAACGGTTTGCCTGGCAAAGTGTTTATGTAAGTTTTCAATCATTACGATGGCGCCATCCACCATGGCCCCGATCGCAATGGCAATACCGCCTAAGGACATAATATTGGCATTAACGCCTTGCAAGTACATAATAATAAACGCGCCTAAAATGGCCACTGGCAAGCTAATAAGTACCACTAAGGATGATCTAAAGTGAAACAAAAAAAGCATGCATATAAGGCCCACTACGATAAATTCTTCGGCTAGTTTTTCCATTAAATTATCGATGGCGCTTTGAATTAAATTAGACCGGTCGTAGGTCACCACAATTTCTACGCCTTCGGGTAAGCTGGGTTTTAAACTGGCCACTTTTTCTTTCACTAAGTCTATGGTGGCCTGGGCGTTTTCACCAAAACGCATAACCACTATGCCCCCCACCACTTCACCTTCGCCGTTTAATTCACTAATGCCACGGCGCATTTGTGGGCCTACTTGCACCAGGGCAATGTCCCCCAATAACAAAGGCGAGCCTTTGGTATTTACGCCTAAGGGTATGTTTTTAATGTCTTCAACATTTTGAATGTAGCCATTAATACGCACCATGTATTCGGCTTCGGCCAATTCCAATACCGATGCGCCGCTTTCACTGTTGGCCATTTTTATGGCGTTATGTACATGGTTTAACGGGATGCTATAGGCACGTAATTTTAACGGGTCTATTTGCACTTGATATTGGCGCACCATACCACCCACAGTGGCTACCTCGGAGACACCAGGCACCGCTTGCAATTCAAACTTTAAAAACCAATCTTGCAGGCTACGTAATTCACTTAGATCGTGTTTGCCGGTTTTATCAACCAAGGCATAGTTATATATCCAACCTACGCCGGTGGCATCAGGTCCTAGTTCGGGTTTGGCGGCGGCGGGTAATTTACTGGTGACTTGTGACAGGTATTCCAACACCCTAGAACGCGCCCAGTACATGTCTGTACCATCTTCAAAAATAATATAAACGTAGCTGTCACCAAAAAAACTGAAACCTCTAACGGTGGTGGCCTTAGGCACACTTAACATGGCGGTGGTTAATGGATAGGTCACCTGATCTTGCACCACTTGCGGGGCTTGCCCGGGGTAAGAGGTTTTAATTATTACCTGCACATCCGATAAATCGGGAATGGCATCTACCGGCGTATTTTTTACACTAAATACACCGAAAGCAATAAAGAGCAAACTAATTAGCACAACCCATAAGCGGTTTTCCACCGACAACTGGATAATTTTTTTAATCATGATTCATCTCCATTATTGAAGAGTCGGCAGACTGTTTTTCTATGTGGGTAATAAGATATTCACCACTAGGCATTTTGTCTAAGCAAAATCCTATGGCATCACCCTTTTGTAGATGATCAATGGATATATCTTTTTGAATATTTAAACTCATATTCATTTCAGGCCAAGCCCATTCATCAATGGCATCGTGTTGTATTTTTAAGGCATGCTTTCCTTCTAATACGGTGACCTTACCCAACACCCAGACTCGACTGCTAGGCTCATTCATAGCCATGCTCGTGGCCATGCCTGCTGCTGGCATTTCATGTTGCATGCGGGATAAATCGGCGTTAACGCTGGATTCACTGTCAATTAAAAATTGTGCACTGTGCACTACCTGCTGGTTTTCATCTAAGCCTGCAGTCACTTGCGTAAAACCATTACTTTCAATACCCGTTTGCACTTTTACCGAACGAAACTTACCGTCTCCCAAAGCCAGTACCACACGCTGCATATTGGCACTGTGAATAATGGCGGCGCTGGGAATCACCAGTGCATCATTTACCGCACTGGCGGTAATTTCTAATTGGGCAAACATGTTGGGTTTTAATAGGCGTTTTTTGTTTTTAAATATTACCCGAGCTTGCACGGTTCGGTTTTCACTATTTAGAGCAGGGAAAATAAAGTCTACCTTTCCAAACCACTTGCGGCCGGGGTACGCAGCCAATGTCATTTCAACCTCGGCGCCGATCTCTAACCAACTGGCTTGGCGTTCAAACACTTCGGCAATAACCCATATCGTGTCTAAATCACCTGTGCCCATAATTTCAAGTTGCGGTTGAATGTACATGCCTTGACGTACATTTAAAGTTGAAATATAGCCCGAGCGAATTGCACGATAGGTTAAGAATTGTTTAACTTTTTTGCTTTTTTCAAGTGCCAAAATATGGCGCTGGCTAATGCCCAGCGCACGCATTTTTAGACCGGCTGCTTCCATAAGGCTTTTATTATTGGTTAACATGGCCGCCACATATTCTTCTTGGGCATATACAAGCTCTGGGCTGTATAGATCAAATAATTTTTGGCCCTTTTTAACTTTGTCGCCCACGCTATTAATGTAAAGGGTTTCTAGCCAGCCGTTTACACGCACATGGTAATGCTGAATACTGGATTCGTCGTATTGTAAAAACCCCATACTTTGAATATTGCGATGAATATTTTGGCGCTCAACTCGAGCAATTTTTACCCCAAGGCTATTTTCAGTTTGTGCAGAAATACTTACCGTACCCGCGGCTAGGTTTTCGCTATTGTCATCACCATAAAAAGGCACTAAGTCCATACCCATAGCCGACTTGCCCGGCTTATCACGTCGAAAGTTTGCATCCATTGGCGCCACCCAATAAAGGGGTTTTTTTTCTACTTTCATGGCTGAATCGCTACCATCGCCCACACTTAAACCCGCAGACAGGTACACAGCCGACAAAGCGCCGCCTGTTATAAATGCCAATAATGGCCATATTACTTTTTGAATATTCATAAGATTCTCACTTAACACGCTTTATCGAGTACTTCGATAAGGCATTACTACAAATTATAGACGTAATTGGAGTGTGTTAAGCGAACGTGGGAGGGCGATATAGGCTTTGCATAACGCGGCGTGGCATGTCGTGAAGCACGCTTAATACAACGCTAAAAGGGGGCGGGCTAGGGTTAACACTTAATTGTACATTTAACAGGCCGCCACAGCCCCAACAGCAGTTGCAATCGGCTTGATCGCAGCAGTCACTCATGGCGCCTTGTTGCTCCATAGAGGATGTTTGATCTAATGTGGGTTCGTGGCAAGGCATAGACGCAGACGTAATATCACTTTTTATATCAGGCACCATAGTAGCTGACATGCCCAGACTCTGGGCTGCCAACATAGTGATCAATATGAAAACAAGTGCTCTGCTCACAATGTGCCTTTTATGTGATGGGTGTGTTAACTGGCCATTAAACGGTGCCTGACCAGTTTAACGGAAATTAGCCGCTCTATTCAATGACCATGAGTAAATAGTAAGGTTCCCCTAAATGCCAATCCCAAAACATTTACTCTAATTGCATAGGGATCTATGACTTTTGGCCCCTGTCGCTCACCTCACTCTCTGGGACAATAACACGACAAATACAAGAAACAGGAGCCGTACCGTGAAACAGTTTTTTCAAGACTTATCATTGATGCCTGATTTTTATCGTTGCAAACGTCAGGGGAAAATTTGGTTAGAACCCATGCAAGACGGCAGCACTATTTGCAAATCGTTGACAACTCAGACTGACTCAAATGAACTCAAGTGTGCCAGCGAAGCGTACCTGCGCTTAACAAGTCTGCTGGGTGGCTATTTTCATGTGGCGTGTGCATTGCTAATGGGGGCAGGTGCATTATTAATTGTGCGTGTTGCGCAAATTTAAGCAGTAAGGCTAATGTATTAATCATCAACACAGGTCAATATTTTCTCTTCAATATAGGTAACATCTACCTTTGCATCAAAAATAATTTCTAAACGGTACACAGGGATTTTAGAGCCATGATTTTCAATCGGGCTAGGCTTTACGCTGATATCCTGATTCACGCCGTTTATTAATATGGCTCCGTCTTTACTGGGCAATATTCCCTTAACTCTAACGAGCTTTAAATCCCTTAAACAACCTATTACGTTGTTGATATTAAGTGGCGCATTCACATGCAACATAATAGTGTGGGTAAAAAATGCGTCCCCTCCTCCCGTTTTATTGAATAACATTCTAGTGCTTTTTTGATCGCTATTTTTTTTAGCCGATTTTTGCCAATATTCTATGGGGACTTGCCCATTACTGACTTTAATACCCGGGCGCTGATATTTTTTTAGTAAAACATCAAGCGCTGTTAACTCTTCAATACTGGCTAACTCAATTTTATTGGCTACAAACACATCGGCCACCGCCAACTGACGCATGTATATTTCGTGTTCACGAAACCTTATATCCAGTAAATGACGGGCATCAATTAGGGTTAAAACGGCTTCTATAGTGAGGATTTTTTTATATTGTGGCTCTTTTAATAACTCTATAATTTTATCAGGATGACCCAAGCCACTGGGCTCAATAAAAATCCTAGTGGGCTTTTCAAAACGAATTATTTTGTTAAGTGCCGTTTGAAATAATAACGGCGTGGCACAACACAAACAGCCACCAGCCACTTGACTGACATACACGTCATCAGGATTAGATTGGCCACCACTTGATTGACCAGAATGTAACAGGTCACTGTCTAGCCCAGTTTTACCAAATTCATTAAGTAATACCGCCCACTTTTCATCTTTGGGTTTTTGCGAAATAAGGTGATGAAGTGTGGTGGTTTTACCCACACCCAAAAAGCCGGTTAGTACATGTACGTGTATCAATTAAAACTCCAACAATACTTTTTTAAATCATGCCTTCATCTAACGCCACAGCCATGGCCTCGGCCAATTCCTGACAGTCTTGCACAAAACTCTCTTGCCATGGCCCCTTGCACAACACTATTTCTTGCACCCAACGCCATTTTAAGCCGGTTAAAATACTCTTAAGGGCCCTGCAAGTACCCGTACCATCTTGGCCCGCGCGTACCACTGCCGCTACCGGTAAACCCTGCTTTTTTTCAAGGCAAGGATAGTACGAACGATCAAAGAAGTCCTTTAGTGCGCCGCTCATATACCCTAGGTTTTCAGTGGTTCCCAGTATAATGGCATCACAATCTAAAACATCTTGCGGCTGAGTTTTCAGCGGCGCCTTGATCACGCATTCAACCTGCTTTAGGCCAGCCTGACTCACGGCCTGCTGCATGGCATTCAGCATTTTCTGAGTATTCTCAGAGGGGGCATGAAATACTATTAATAACCTTTTCATATTAATGGCACCTTTAATAGCGGTCTCATTTTAGTCGGCCCCTTTTTTAACGAACGGGATACCTTTTAAGGTTACAATGACTCACGGCATTTGGCTAAGGTTTCTAAGGAGTACTTTATGGAAAAGGTTGTGCATCAACCCGATCAACAGCGTTTCATCATTGAATTAAGCAAAGAGCCCGCTCATCTTGATTACTCTATGCTTGCTGAAAACAGTATCGATTTTCAACACACCTTTGTACCCTTTAGACAGCGCGGCCAAGGTCACGCGGAAGCCTTGGTCGAAGCAGGCCTTAGCTGGGCCACGCAACAGGGTTTTACTATTAAGGCCAGTTGCTGGTATGTGGATAAGTTTTTAAAGGCGCCAGAATAACCTTGGCAAAACAGACTAAAGAGAGTTCGCACGTGACTTGGTTCGTTTATATCCTGCACTGCAAGGACAACAGCTTATATACAGGCGTGTGCACTGATCTTGAGCGCCGCCTTGACGAGCATAATCACTGCAATAAAAAAGGCGCCCGCTACACTCGCCCACGTCGTCCGGTGACTATGGTTTATCAGGAAAATTGTGACGACCGAAGTGCTGCCTGTAAGCGAGAGTCAGCTATAAAGAAGCTTACCCGGCTGCAAAAGATCTCTTTAATTGGGGTGATGCCCGGTGCTATTAAACACTAAACGGGTATGGGTTAGTCACTGACTCCACTTAAGGTGAATGCAATAAAAATACTATCAACACCAACTCAGCTCTAAGCTATTATCCTTAAGCCAACGACGCTGCACCTCATAATCTGGGCACACACTTTTCACTAACGCCCAAAACTTTTTACTGTGATTAAGCTCTTGTAAATGACACACCTCGTGGCAGATTAAATACTCAATCACCTTCGTAGGCGCGCCCATAATTAACCAGTTATATTGGATGTTGCCAGTGCTAGTACAATGCCCCCACTTACTTTTGGTGCGCCTAAAGGCTACTTGTTGAAAACTATCTTGTTGCTGTATTTGCAGTACCACTTGAGACGTTTTTTGCACCATGTATTCTTTCGCTTGCCACTTAAAATAAGCGGTTATAGTGGCGATCATCTGTGAGGGACTGGGCTCTTTGGAGGCCAAAAAAACAATTTCGCCTAGCGAAACGTGTAATACGCCCCGAGTGCTTGACTGATATTTAAGCGTGCGCCACGTACCCAGAAACAAAATTTTACTGCCTATTTCTATTTTGGGTACCCGCTGAATATGGCCCTGTTGCTGGTTAAGCTTTTTACTTACCCAATTTTTTTTACTGGCTAAAAAGTCACGGGCCCATTCGTGATCAACACCCACAGGAATACGCACTTGCACGCCTTTTGGCGTAATGTGAATAGCTGCTGTTTTTCTGCGACTCTCTATTATTGTGTATTCAAAACCTAGGTCACTATCTAAGTCACTCTCTAAATTAGGAATACAAACATCCAACAGCGGCATTAAGCAGGCCTTAGGGTTTTATTGCGCATGGGCTCCAATATGGACTCTAGGCCGTTAATTTTAACTTCAAGGCACAACCCCAATAACATACCTAAACGTCCCTCAGGAAAGCCCTTACCTTGAAACCACAATAGGTACTCTTCAGGTACATCCATTAAGACACGACCCTGATATTTGCCAAAAGGCATGGGCATATTAGCCAATGCCATTAAATCATTCTTTGTAAACATAACTCCCCCATTACCCTCATGCTACCACACGCTGACCTATACTACGCTTGCACCCGATACAGTATTACACTATATTAGCTAAACCTTATATAAGAGATTACGGAGACTTAACATGGCACTGACTCGTGACGACCTACTAACACAGGCAAGAGCCAACCTTAATATCATTACCCGTGATCAGGTACCGTCCTTGGTAAGTCGCGGTGCTACACTATTAGACATAAGAGAAGCGGGTGAGTTTAATATGGGCCACCTGCCTGGCGCCGTGCACATTCCAAGAGGATTGCTGGAGTTTATGGTGGGCAATCATCCAGCGTTACAAGACCCTGATAAGGCCTTAGTGGTGTATTGCAAGAATGGTGGCCGCTCGACACTGGCTGCCGATTTATTGCAACGTATGGGCTTTGAAAACATCACAATGCTTGAGCAAGGGTTTGATGGCTGGAGTGAAGTAAACAATGAAATTGAAATACCCGCTCATTAATATTCTTATTAAGCCCACCTTTAAGGCTGCGCTATTGATAGCCATGAGGTGATTGGGAGACCCGCGCCTGCTAAGATATAATGCATTGATTCACGATACATTTGATAAGTAGCCCATGACCTCAAAGACATTCACACAACGACTGGGTTTAATGGGCGTTGCTCGCGATGAAAACCCCAAAGCACGTTTAGCCGGCCGCTTGTTCGAAGGCCCTATGCTGCTACTGGCAATATGGATTATCATAGAGTGGTACTTAAAAAGTACCAACAGTGAGTACCCACATTCTTCTATAAGCGACTGGGTTATTTGGGGATTTTTTTGTGCTGAAACCCTAGTGCTTTTATACCTAGTGAATAATCCTAAGCGTTACCTGGCCTCCAACTGGGTTAACGTGTTTATTATTACCTTATCCCTTCCCGCTTTATGGTGGTTAGTTCCCGAGGCCGCAGGTTTCAGAGCGTTGCGATTACTTATTTTGCTTAGCCTTTTTATACAAGTATCTAGCACTATAAAAAAAGTATTAGGCCGCCATCATTTAGGTCACATATTACTGGTCAGTTTTATGGTGATACTGGTGTCCGGCACATTAATATCATTGATTGACCCCAACGTGCACACCCCTGCCGATGGTATTTGGTGGGCGTGGGTTACGGTGACCACTGTAGGCTACGGTGACGTTGTACCCGTTAGCACGGCGGGGCGAGTATTTGCTGCACTGCTCATTTTAATGGGCATTGCCTTATTTACGATGTTAACCGCCAGCTTCACGGCCTTTTTTATGGCTGAAGATGACAGCGAGGTGCGTCAACAAGAAGCGGATAACATTAAGATGTTAAGTGTTATTGAAGAACGATTACTGCTACTTGAAAGCAAACTCGACACATTACTTAGTGAAGATCAAAAACAAGCTGCTCAACAAAAGTCTAAAGACGATTAAGCTAGACTGCCTAGCATTCCTTAGGGAAAACCATGTAAGTGCTGGGCATTAATCGCCATCCTATGCAGTAACATCCGCCAGCCATGGCAATCCATAAAATTGTTTGCCCCTGCTAGTCTATACTTTTGTAAAAAGGAGCGGATTACCCATGGCCATCAGCGATCAAATTCAAAACTATTATGAGTTTAAGGTAATTGAATCTTTGGAATTGATTGCCAAACCCAAGGGGTATACTGAAGGACAACTGGTGGATTTAGCCTGCCTTGCGCTTAATAATTTACCCACCCGTTATTTTCGTCACGAAGTGGATTTAGCATTTTATATGTCGGCCCATGAACACGAAGAAATTAATCGCCGAGTGCGCCAAGCGGTGGTGGATGCCATTTCCTTTATTGAAAGCCACAAGGCCAATAGTTAAAGGATAAGGTAGGGGACACAAACATAAATTGCGTTTCACACTAGTATATATAAGCGATATTTAAATTATAAAAGTTAATACCATTGTTAGGCAGCTTAATACTATTATTTGAATAGTGTTGTAACTGAAGTGACCAACTGGTTTTTTGCGAGAAATATCCGCCCACTGCCAACGAATTAGAAAACTGAAAGTTCGTGCTGAATTGACGACCATTTAACTCAGTACGCGACAATATACTTGCCCCCACAGAGGTTTCAGCAAAACTAAAGAGATCTTTTTCACCCCAATTAAACCGAAATACAGGAATAAACTCTACCGCGTTTACAACCCCTTCTTGACCATCCACATCCAAACTTTGCCAATAGTTGTAACCCACCAAATAATAGTGGTTAAGACGCACGTCCCCAAAGTGAGCAATGGTCTCTTCTGGGTGCCAGCGAAACGCCATTTTAAATCCAGCCACGTCTGGACCCGACATGACCGAGCCACTGACTTCGTCAGCATGCAAAGGGTTGCTAACCATAGTCAGCATTAAGCTTGTGAGCATGGCGGCACGCCATCCCCACGTTTCCATGGGGTCTTTATTTAAACTTTCACCACCGGCAGCCAATACTGGTTTTACCAAGCAAAAGATCAACAACATTATAACTATTCGGTACATGTTTATTCCGTTCAAACCAAACGTACATTCGATAAAGCAAGCTTAGAGCCAATACTTTAAACTAAGGTGCTCGATATCCGCCTTATTAAGGCCTTTCAATTGGATGCCAATTAAAACTTGCCGCATTGTACCTAAAATATGCAATGTGAACAGACGCACATTTTGGAACAAAGCGTCTTATACAATTATAGGGGGTATTTTATAAAACTGACGGGATAGGTCTATTCAATTGGGAGTAGCTAATTGAGGAATAAAACAAAGGGGGATAGATTAAGAGTGGCTAATTATGAATATTGGAAGTAGGCAAAAACCTATTTACTGTACAGCGTCGCCATACAGTAAATAGGTGGATATTAAGGGTTTAGATTTAATACCTTTAATGTGTCTTTGCGAACCGTCTTTAACAGCTCCACATCTTCAATCAAGGATTCACCGTAAGATGGAATCATTGTCTTCAGCTTATCTTTCCAGCCGTCGCTTTCTAATTTATCGGCAAAGCACTTCTCAACCACATCCAACATAGCCTGTACTGCGGTAGATGCACCCGGGGACGCCCCCAATAAAGAAGCGATAGTACCATCTTCAGATGCGACGATTTCGGTACCAAATTCTAAAGTACCGCGACCATTTTCATCTTTCTTGATGATTTGCACACGCTGACCGGCGCTGGCCAATGACCAGTTTTCGTCTTTGGCTTCAGGAAAGTATTCACGTAAAGAATTCATACGCGATCGGTTAGATTGAAATACTTCACTGATCAAATAGCGAGTAAGGTCCATATTGTTCATGCCCACAGACACAATCGGTTTTAAGTTATTACCTTTGATTGAAGCAGGCAAATCCATAATGGAACCCTTCTTCAAAAACTTTGTAGTGAAACCGGCAAACGGTCCAAATAACAAGGCTTTTTTACCATCAATAACACGCGTATCTAGGTGGGGTACTGACATAGGCGGTGCACCAATGGCGGCCTTACCATAGACCTTAGCAAAATGTTGCTCGGCCACGTCTTTGTCTTCACATACCAGCCACTGACCACTCACAGGAAAACCGCCGTAGCCTTTACTCTCTGGGATGCCGGATTTTTGCAAAAGCGGCAATGCACCACCGCCCGCACCCAAGAATACAAACTTAGAGCGAATACGTGTCTCAGTGCCAGTATCTCGATCTTTAACCGATACAGACCAACCATCCTGGCTGCTTTTCTTTAAATCTTCAACATTATGATTAAGCAGCAATTCAAAGTTTTCTTGACCTTGTAAATGCTCCATCATGTGGCGCGCTAAAGAGCCAAAGTCTACATCGCTACCGCGTGGCATATTCGTGGCGGCTACTGGTTCGTCTGCATTTCGGCCATTCATAATCAATGGCATCCACTCTTTTATTTGCTCATGATTTTCGCTGTATTCCATACCGCTGAACAAGTGATGGTTGCTCATTAACTCAAAACGTTTACGTAAAAATGCCACGTTTTTTTCACCCCATACAAAACTGCGATGCGGTGTGCGGTTAATAAATTCGCTGGGATTCGGTAGGATTTGATTTTTAACCAAATGGGTCCAGAACTGTAATGACAATTCAAATGACGCATTGATCGACAAGGCTTTAGAGATATCAACATCGCCGCTGTCGTTTTCTGGGGTATAGTTTAATTCGCAGTAAGCTGCGTGACCGGTACCGGCATTATTCCAACCATCGGTACTTTCTTTAGCAACACTTTTTAGTCGCTCAACCACACACACTTTTAAATTGGGATCCAATTGCTTTAGGATCATGGCCAGGGTACTGCTCATCGCACCTGCGCCTACCAGTAATACATCTACACTTTTTACTGTCATGGGTTTTCACACTCTTTTTAAAATGAAAACAGGCCCGCTACCTCTGTGCAGCCTTAGGGTGGGGCAGACACACGCGTGTTTTTGTAAAACTACGTAGTAGGGCTTGAGCTTGCGTACCGTAACGCATAGCCCGATTTATGCGGCGCAAATTATACATGATTTGTACTGGGAAGCGGCATTTAATTATCAAATGTTAATGTCGATTTAGTACGAATAGTCTATTCACGACCCCAAAAGCGCGTCTAAACACGCTAATTTAATGCTGCCATTTTGATAAGAGCCAACACTCAAAAAGAGATTGAATGTTTAAACCAAGTTTGGGCTAGGAACTTAACGGCCTAAGTATTGAAATTTCACCCTTTGGGTAAGTTGACACAGTAGTTCGTACGAAAGGGTACTGCAGGACTTCGCCACTTCATCAACGCTGAGTCCCATACCCCATAAGGTAGCGGCATCGCCAAGCTTCACTTGCGCATGCGTCACATCCACCGTGATCATATCCATGGAAACTCGGCCTACTAATGGACATCTTTGCCCCGCAATCACTACCGGCGTTCCAGGTACAGCCCCCCGCGGATAGCCGTCACCATAACCAATGGCTACCACCGCAATTATGGAGTCTTGCTTAGCCACAAAGGCCTGACCATAACCCACGCTTTCACCCGTCATTACGCGGTGCAAGGCAATTACGTTGCTTTGTAAGGTCATCACATGAGAGAGCTGTAAATCAGTGGCATCATGCCCTTTCAAAGGGCTGGCGCCAAATAGCATAATCCCTGGCCGAACAAGATCCCGATGAGCATCAGGTCGGGACAATATGGCGGCACTGTTACTCATGCTCCAAGGTAGATTCATGGGGGACAGGATGTGCATTTGCTGCATCTGGTAATCATTAAAATCATTATCGGGTTCATCGGCACAGGCAAAATGACTCATTAACTGAACTTGGCTAACACACTCCATCGCGCGTAAATCACTGGCCACCGCTGGCACTTGCTGACCACTAAACCCTAACCGATGCATGCCGCTATCAACCTTAATCCACACTTTTAAGGTGCCCGTTTTATCTTTCAGCCACTGCATTTGCTGCTGCTGATGCACCACTAGCTCTAAATCTAAATCCAAGGCAATTTGGCATTCCTGCTCATCCATGGCACCTTCTAGCACCATGATGGGTAATAATATCCCCCCTTGGCGCAACGCAACCGCCTCCTCAACACAGGCCACTGCAAAGCCATCGGCCATGGCACTTAATGCATTGGCCACCGTTAGCACCCCATGACCATAAGCATTCGCTTTAACAACCGCGTAGGCACGGCTATTCGCCGCACTGTTTTGGGCTAACTGGTAGTTCTCACGCAGCGCGTGTAGGTTAATTATTGCTTGTGTTGCCCTTGCCATACTGCTTCCAATAAACATTTACTATGTGGCGGCCCTAAAGCCTAGCGTCTACAACCCAATAACGCAGATGCCTTTATAACCATAGCACTATAGTGGTTATGACGGCTGCTCAAGGGGTAAATATGAGGTATACTGCAGACTCGTTTAATCGGCCCGCTATTAACTGATTGTAAGCTTGCTTGGCTGACCTAGGTCTGCCATTTACTGATGAATAAGTCTTCATTCTAACTATTAAAGCAATCCATTCAAGCAAACCTAAGCGACAAACAAAGGCTCAAGACACCTTTATTCTCTCAGTAATATCTGGGTAGTATACGCTCCTGACATGCCTATATGGGCAAGTTTTCGTTCAACGCTAAATGAATTCAATATTATGGGTCACAGTTTAATACCAGAACGCATGTTGGTGATATCACCCAATTTGGCGGCCACCATTGGGCTTGAAGAAGCCATCATGCTGCAAGCGCTCAATGATGGCGGTCGCAGTCATGACGAACACTGGCAGGTATTCAACAAGGATGCCCTGCGTAATTGGCTGCCTTTTTGGCAGGATCAAGATATTAAACGCATCCTTAAGAGCCTAACCGACAAGGGCGTAGTGCATTTTAATAGCCCGCCATTTGGTCAAAGCGAACAGCTGTTTTTCAGCTTTGAGAATAAAGCGCCTAATGACCATCAAAAGAGCAAAACACAAACCGCCTACAAAGAAAGTCAGCAGCAATTTAAAAATGCCATCCCCAGTAATTGGCAGCCTGACAGTGAAACCTTAAAATACATAGATGAAACATTAGGCATCGCTAAACGTTACGCTAAAATGCAAATTCGTGACTTTGTTTACCACTATCAAAGCCAAGGCACGCTTGCCGCGAGCTGGTCTACCATGTTTATTCGCTGGGTAAACAAACGTAATAAAGATGACCAGAGTAACCCCGCCATCTTTAAAGGCGATGGTGCACGCCGCCAAAATATGGATCAAAGTTGGCAGCCGGAAATGGCCACCCAAGAAATTTTGCAAAAGTCAGGCGTTGACCAAGCTTTCATTCAAGATTGTGTCAGCGAATTTGTTCTGTTTTGGATGGAAAAAGGCGTAGCCCACGATACCTGGAATACTAAGTTTGTAGCTTGGGTACGCAGACAGTGGGCACGATTTAGTGCAAGCCTTGCTCACCCTACCGATCCAACACCCATGCAAGAAGGCTGGCAGCCCGCCGAAGACGTATATGACATATTAGCCATGGCCAATATAGACCGTGCTTTTGCCACAAGCCTAGTGCAAGAATTTATATTATACTGGCGAGACAGTAAGCAGCTGCACACGTCTTGGAACGTGAAGTTTTTACAGCACGCTAAGCATCTTTGGAGCAAACGCTTAAATGGACAAAACAGCGCAGCAACTACTCAACGAGATTACGCAGCAAATACCAGTATCGAAGAACGCGTCAAAGACCTCAGCTGGGCAGACGGCCTCTAAAGAACACAAAGAAGCACTGGGTGCGACCTTTGAGTTACTTCGAATTAGCTACGGCAATCAATTTAATGCCGCCTACCCTGATTTAGAGCGCTCCACTGCGGCCATGCGCTTATGGTTAACTCACCTGCAAGATTATCCGCCAGCCCTTATTAAGGCTGCCGCCGAACGTGTGATTAAACATGAAAATTTCTTGCCCACCATTGCCAAGTTTCGTGAACATTGTGACCATGCTTTTGGATTGTTTGGCTTGCCCGATGCTCACAGCGCTTACATAGAGGCCTGCCGCGCACCAAAACCTAAAACTGAATTTAACTGGCGTCATGAGGCGGTTTATTATGCAGGAAAAGCCAC
>MAAB01042820.1_pt1 | contig 17347 bp, 12 predicted proteins | sample 1115991 | NCBI WGS metagenome assembly MAAB01 (sample SAMN04961124, study PRJNA320927) | seawater metagenome | isolation source: sample BD02T18 sea water enriched with oil for 18 days | place: USA:Gulf of Mexico | collected 2013-07-27
GGTTTAAAAAAAGCCAATGCTACCTTAGAAAATTGGCTATCGCATATGCGCATTGAAGACAGAAGGCGAGCATTAAAGGCATGGTCGGCGTTAATGCAGCATCACCAAGATTTTGTCGAAGAGGTGGGGTTTGAAAAAGCAGAAGAAACAACCTGGAGCATAATTGAAGCCAGTGTCTTACACGATGGTAAGGGTGGTGTAAGTGGTTACATGGGAGCTATAAGTGACATTACCGATTTAAAAAAAGCGCAACTTCAAATGGAAAATCTGGCTTTTTTTGATCCTCTTACGGGTTTGTCTAATCGCCGATTGTTTATCGACCGCTTAGAAAAAGCAGTCAGTGAGAGCCGGCGACGGGGTATTTTCATTGCACTTTTATTTTTAGACCTTGATCAGTTTAAGCGTATTAATGACAGCCTTGGTCACGAATCTGGGGATTTGTTATTGGTAGAAATTGCCCGCCGCTTAGAAAGCAGTGTACGTGAAAGTGATACGGTGTCGCGCATAGGGGGAGATGAGTTTACGGTATTGTTAAGTGATATTGATTCCAGTAATGGTGTACGCCATATCGCCGAGAAAATTCTTACTAAATTAAGTGAACCTGTTTCTATTAATAATCAGGAAATTATCAACACCGTAAGCATTGGCATTACTCTTGGGCCAATTGATGGAACCGACAGTTCAACCTTAATGCGTAATGCCGATATGGCCATGTATCAAGCGAAAGCCATGGGACGCAATAATTACCAGTTTTTCTCTGAAGACATGAATAAAGAAATGATGGGTTACTTGGAGATTGAAGAAAATCTAAGGGCATCCATTAAGGCAGAAGATGAATTTATAGTTTTTTATCAGCCCAAAACGAATTTAGCCAGCGGACAATTCATTGGTTGTGAGGCATTAATTCGCTGGCAGCCAAAAGGCAAAGATATGATTAATCCGGACCGATTTATTCCTATCGCCGAAGAGAGTGGGTTAATCGTGCCTATTGGCAAGTGGGTATTACGAGAAAGTTGTAGGCAAATTAGACGTTTAATGGATCTAAATATTTGGCCGGATCACGCCAAAGTAGCGGTGAACTTATCGGCCCGCCAATTTAGCGATCCTGATTTAATTCATCATATTAAAGACATATTACACAGTACTGGGTGTCCCGTGCATGCATTGGAGCTAGAGATAACCGAAAGTACACTTATGGGCGATGTAGAGGCCGCCATACTTACTATGCGCCATGTTAAGGAAATGGGCATTTCTATTGCCATTGATGATTTTGGTACGGGCTATTCATCGTTGAGTTATTTAAAACGTTTTCCCATCGATATACTAAAAGTAGATCGCTCGTTTGTAATGGACATTCCCAATGATCGCGATGATATGGAAATTACAGCCGCCGTGGTGGCCATGGCCCACAAGCTTAATTTAAAAGTAGTCGCCGAAGGGATAGAAACTAAAGCTCAACTGGACTTCCTAACAGATAATCACTGCGAATTTGGTCAAGGCTATTACATTGCCAAGCCTATGCCTATGGAGCAGTTAGAGGCTTACATCGATGGCCCGCATTTGGTAGGCTTGCCCTCTGTTTGAAGCCAAGAATTAAGTAGTTACTAATGAAATCCTCGTCCCTGTTTAGTAAGGCCGTGCTGGATTGGTTTGATGTGCACGGGCGCCACGACTTACCCTGGCAGCATAATAAAACCCCATACCGAGTATGGGTTTCAGAGATCATGTTACAGCAAACCCAGGTTGCCACGGTTATTCCCTATTATCACCGTTTCATGGAATCCTTTCCCGATGTGCAGGCATTGGCTAACGCCAGTTCCGATGAAGTCCTACATCATTGGACAGGCTTGGGGTATTACGCTCGGGCCCGAAACTTACACAAGTGCGCCCAAACGGTGGTGACAGACTACGCCGGAGAATTTCCCCGTGATGCACAATTACTAGAAGGTTTGTCGGGTATTGGTCGCAGCACCGCTGGGGCCATTGCGAGCATTAGTATGGGCCTTAATAGCGCTATTTTAGATGGCAACGTTAAACGTGTATTAAGCCGTTTTCACGCGATTGAAGGCTGGCCAGGCAATAAAAAAATCAGTGATAAAATGTGGTTAATTGCCGAAGATTACACCCCTAAAAAGCGCACTGGTGAGTATACTCAGGCCATGATGGACTTAGGGGCGACGCTTTGTACACGAAGCAAACCTCAGTGTGAGGTATGCCCGCTGGCTCCGGCCTGTGTGGCGTATGAACGAGGTCAAATGAAAGCCTTTCCCAACAGTAAACCTAAAAAAGAGAAGCCCGTAAAAAGCACCCGCATGCTGATTATTGAGCATGACGGTGAAGTATTATTACGCCAGCAACCCAGCAGCGGTATATGGGGAGGGTTGTGGATATTTCCCCAGCAAGACCTACAAGACGAAGTATTGCAGCACCCATTATTGGATAACTGCAATGTGGCTGATGTACATGAGGGAGAGGCGTTTCGCCATACCTTCAGTCATTACCATTTGGACATTCACCCGACCCGCATTAGCCTTAAAAGCAAAGTGCCACAGGTAGGCGAAGCCCAAATGCTTTGGTACAACCTAGAACATCCGGCCAGTGTGGGATTAGCCGCGCCGGTTAAAAAATTATTAGATGCGTTATCTACGAGTTATTCATTATGAGCAATACAGAGCAAAGAATGGTGTTTTGTCGCCGTTTCAAAAAAGATCTGCCCGGACTGCCCAAGCCGCCTTTTCCAGGGCCTAAAGGACAAGACGCGTTTGAAAACGTGAGCCTGCAAGCTTGGCAGGATTGGTTAGTGCATCAAACCCGCATTATTAACGAGCAGGAACTAAACGTAATGGACCTGACTGTCCGTAAGTACTTACAAGAGCAAATGGCCAAATATTTTGCCGGTGAAGCCGTAGATGAAGCCGAAGGATTTGTACCGCCCACGACGAACTAGTGCGGATTGCTATGTTGCTGAAAAATAAGCATAAATTATTTGTATAAGGGGCTTATCTGCCCTTGACAGTAAATTCAAATACAGGTTTAATACGCCCCCTCGACAAGCAGTGCTTGTAGAGATGCCCAGATAGCTCAGTCGGTAGAGCAGAGGATTGAAAATCCTCGTGTCCGTGGTTCGATTCCGCGTCTGGGCACCATTATTCTAAAAACCAGCTCATGTAGCTGGTTTTTTTATGCCTGTAAGAAACACTAGGGAATCGGTATTCCTGAGTTTAAGTCACGCCATTATTCTTAAAAGCAGCTTTTGAGCTGCTTTTTTTATGCCCACAGAAAATACTGGGGAATCAGTATTCCTGAGTTTAAGTCACACCATTATTCTTAAAACCCGCTCCTATAGCTGCTAGTTTATGTCTGAAATAAACACTAAGAATCAAGCTTCATACGGGTTTAGCCTTTCTAGTCATCCTGTCTATTGGCAAGTTATATAGGTTGTAATATCTAGTGTAACTTACCGATACTAGACCAAATATTGAACGACTGGCATAATCACTGGTTATTATAATGATGGCTAAGTTAGGTAGGGGTTTATTACATGGGGCTATTAAAACAAACGGCACTGACTGGGGCCATACTGGGTCTTGCAGCCTGTGGCGGAGGCGAAGGTGGCGATAGCAACGGCGATGATTATTACCGAAGCGATTATAATTATCACTACTCCATGTCATCACCTGAACCTGGCCCCAATCGCCTATTGGTAGGATCTAGTACCCCCATTGAAAAGAGTTTAAGCTTTCCTTTATCCGTGAGTTATACCAGTGAGGGGCAGAGTGAGAGTACCTTCAACTATACCACCCAACTAGCCTACATTTCACAAGTCGCTTGGAATCAATATTCGTGGGGGGCTCATTACGTAGATCAAATTAACCCTTCAACCACGGCCACCAGTTCTGATACTGATGTGGTAGTCGTGGAACATGGCCAATTAGTGGCCAAAAAACCAGGAAAAGCCACCATTACCTTTAATGTATCCGCTGGCGATATTCTTCCTGAGCTTTCTGGTAGTTATAGTGGTGAAGTGATCGTTTGCCCAGTGCAAGACGTGATGCTAAGCATGGTTGACTTCAACTTTACCGATAGCCAAACCCCTCGAGAGTTCACCGTAATAAATAAAAACGAGAACGGGTACAAAGTACTTATTGCCAACCCTATTATCGATTTCAGTGCTTTAGCCAACCATGGGTTAGGTGAAGGCGATTGCCCTACGGAAATCGTCAATAGTCACCACCCTTACGAATCAAAGTACCTTAATGCAGTTCAAAACCTAGGTGACGGTTTTAGTATTAATGGCAAGGAAGTCCCATCATTAAAAAGCACTAGCCAGTCTACTTTTAGCCAGCCTGCTGAATTGTTAGGCTTGGATTACTCCCACATCACATTATCCGTCACTACTGACGACCTAACAAATGTGCGTATTACGGAAGCGGGTTTTGATGGTGTGTGGGTGGCCAATGTTATTAACCCAATTAAGGTTATGGCGTATTCAAATGCGCTGCAAAAAGACGTAGATGTAAGTCACTATTACTTAAATGACGGTACCGGTAATACCGGAGTATTGGGCTTACCCATTTATGCAGATGGAACTTGTCAGGATGCTACCCAAGCCCAGTGCATTAGCTCAAAAGCAGATGGCTCATTTGACAACCTCAGTTTCACATTGGTTAACAACACCTACCCCGTTGATACCCTTCACAACGTAGAAACCGCAAGTATGCCTGTGGTCATTGGTGCTAGCCGTTTCAGCCTAAGTGCCAACAGCGCGCTGCCCGGCACGTTAATTAAAGTTAAAAATGAATTGCTGGCTAACGGAAAAAGCTATGACATATCCCACCTTTCTTATATTGATAATGCCAGCCACCTTCCAGGTTCACTGAGTCATTTTGCCCTTTATGATCAATACAATGGCTTTGGTTATAGTAAAGCTAATTGGACCTTTGAATTAGAAGGCGTCAGCAGGGTGATTCAACCCTCTAACCCGCGCACATCAGCCGTGAACTTCACGACAGGAGAACCAACCGATGCCAACATTCAAGGCCGCTGGGTGCAAATAGATACCGCTAAAGATCATTGGATTGTGGCTAATAGCCCAAATACTTACACTACCTTAGGTGATAACCAGTTAACGTATGAGGCATCTGATGGCACTAAAACTTTGGTGCGGGCCAGTGTAGACAGCGTTGCCGTAACCGGTTCGGTTAACGTGGTTGAAGAAGCAACACCTCAACTTAATTCACTTAATCGCTCCTTTGCACCTAGTGCCAGAGGCCTGTCGGGTATTGGCAGTATTGATCTGATTTTAAAAAATGTAAATACCGGTGAAAAAACAGAAGTAGAAGTAGAAACCGCCACCGGTAACTTCAGTGAAAACGTACCTACCGGTGTATACGATGTATCGGGTACAGTGAAAGACGGTGAGATTTCTTACGCTGTTGACACACAAATTATCGTGGAAAAAGACGCCACCGACACAGGCAAGTTAAACTTGGCGAAAGTGGGTTTATATAATTTTGACTTTGAAGTTAGTGGCTGTGAGCACGATTACAAATGTTATTCGGGTAAAAATTATACTTTTAACATAACCGCCACCAATTCAGGTTACATTGCCAGCCCAGATGTGGTGGCCAGTATTACCGATATTTCGGCCAATGAAAACGTGGCTTCTTTTAGCATTGTTTCGAAACCGTTAACCGGTGCTGCCCCTGGCGACAAGATTACTTATCAAGTGGCCATGTCCTTTAGTAAACCGCTTACCGATACAGTTGTGGAATTACCCATGACATTAAGAGATTCTGATGGCCGTACTTGGGAAGAAATCATTCGTATACCGCTATCTAGCCATAACCCACTGCAAGTGAACATCCTTGCATACAATGATAATACACAGGCCAATGTGCGCGGTTATTTAATGCTCGAAGGCCGCACCCCTATCCGTGTAAATGGCAGCAGCAACACCATTACAGTTCCCAACAAAGCCGGCGCTACTTATGAGCTAATATTAGGTAATCAGGAATACAATCAATCAACTCCGTACGGAGTAGGTGTTGCCACCGCCTTAGCTACGGCTGATTTTGCTGGCTTTGAAGATATTAGCCTCAATGAACCAGCCGACGATGTTGTTGGTGGCGCCACTCAATTAGAAGCCGCGCCTACAGATAAGCTTATTTCTTATATTAGTGCTGGCGATGTGGATTATTATTTAATTAGTATTCCAGCCGCAGCGCCTTAATTATTATTAAAAATATTAGCAGCCAAAAAATTAACTCTTTTGGCTGATCTTTATATTTGAATTCAAATATTCAAAAAGTTGGAAACGAACATGAAAAAAATATTAGCCGTGGCGGCACTGGTTTTACCTCTAACGAGTTTCGCAGGAGAGATGGCGTTAGACCTTCAATTTGATGAGGATGGCAAGGCCACGCCTGTGACCACATATGCGCATGACTGGAGTGAAAATTTCTTTAGTCGTGTGAAGTATAGAGGTCTGGCATTAACTGAAACGGATACTGTTGCAGAGACGACGCTAGAAGGAGCTAAAAGCGCAAAAACAATTAATGAGCAGTTTGTACAATTAAGCTTATTAGCGTATCAACATAAGTCCGACAGCATAAACTGGGCTGTTAGCGGCGGTGTAGAATTAATTCGCATAGAAAGCAACGAATTTGCCTACGGTAAAATACCAAACACCACAGATTTATTTGCCATTGATACACAGGTTGAAACTACCTCAACACGCCCCTTAGTTGGCGCTGAGCTAGGCTTTAATTCCGATTATTTTTCTATTAAAGGTGCAATTGATTTAAAGCCGGGTGGAAGCTTATCTGTTAAAACAGATACAGACGTTGAATATACATCTTCAGTAGCTGGGAAGTCGGATAACTCATACTCAGCAGATCTCGCTTATGGTGTACAGATTAACGGATTATTAAAAACAGGTATGGGGTTTGATTTTGGTTTTGGAGCCGAATACGATTTACTACCGCTTAAATATGACGTTGCACAATTAAATGGGTCGGCGGATGCATTTACAACTAGCACACAAGAGCTGGATGAAATCACTACTCGCTACAGTGTACGCTTTATCCTAGGTCACAAGACAGATATGGGACGCCCCATGATAGGCATGACTCAAGAAACCCTTACGACTAAAACCAGTGATAGCACTAACGAGGAAACGATTAATTACCTTGTGCTTGGCTTTGATAAGCGCTTTTGATTTCAACGGCTAGGCCGAATATTTAGAATAAATATAACTAAAAGCCCTTATTGCAGCTAATAAGGGCTTTTTTTGTGGAAACAGTAATCACAGCTCAATCACTTTTTGTTGTACATAAAGCCAATTACCTCATGTCAATGTATTAGCTTAGCTACGTCAATTATCGCAGTTGGCTTGTTCGGCTCTTTGTCTATTCGTTAACCAGAGTTATTATTTATGCCCTTGCAAGGACTGCAAGCATAGTCATCAATCGATTCACAAAATTTGTACATCCACTGGACGGAAATACAATGACGCTGAAAACTCAATATTTCAAATTTAAAAATTGGTGGGTGGTCATAGCCATTATCTTTGTCCCATTTACGTGTGTGCAGGCCAATAGCTCTGAGGCCAGCCCTTTAGTCAAAACAGTCGCCAATGAAATGGCTCATGCCCTAGTTGCCCATGAATGTGGTTTGTTAAGGCAGCCAAAAATGACCGCGGGTTATGAATCGGGTGTTTACATGTCTATGAACAAATTGTCCTTGCCTAAATCTAGTGTGACGCAAATATTAATGCAGGACAAAACGATGGTGCTAACGGATACTGTCTCAGCTCAATTGATTAAGCAAATGGAACAAGGCCTTAGCAATTGTGAAAAAATCTACAAATATGTAGTGCAGGGTCTAATGCCAAAGTTGAATGTTATTGGCAAACAATAGACTCTAGCAAAAACTAAATAAAAATAAGAAGGTCTAGTATGGCAGTAGTTTGGATTACAGGTGCGTCTTCTGGTATTGGTGAAGCGTTAGCCAAACAATATGTGCAGCAAGGGGCGCAATTAGTATTATCAGCTCGACGTGAAAGTGAGTTACAGCGGGTTAAAGATAACTGCATTACCTTAGGCGCTAAAAGCGAAAATATTTTGGTGCTGCCGTTAGATTTACTTGAGCCTCAGTTGATGGAAGAAAAGGTGGCTGACGTATTATCGTCGTTTAACACCATTGATGTGCTTATAAATAATGCGGGTATTAGCCAGCGCTCATTATGTTTAGAAACCAGTTTAAGCACGTATAAAACGTTGTTAGATGTGGATGTATTTGGTCAAATCGCCATAACCAAAGCGGTATTGCCGATTATGGTTAAGCAGGGTTCTGGGCATATTGTGGTTACTTCCAGTGTTGCCGGAAAAATGGGCGTTAAATTACGCACCGGTTATTGTGCTGCTAAACATGCCGTTATGGGCTTCTTTGATGCCTTACGTGCCGAGGTTGCCAAACATGGCATTCAAGTCAGCACCATTACGCCTGGCTACATTAAAACTGATGTCTCTAAAAATGCCGTCACCAAAGATGGTTCTAAATTTGGCGTTGATGACGAGGATATCGCAGCCGGAATGGATGTAGATAAATGCGCCGCTGTTATCGTTAAAAAATTGAATAAGGGCGTAAAAGAAATTGCAGTGGGGGAAGGTATGCCCATGATCGCTTTATGGCTAAAGCGTTTGGCACCAGGAATATTATTTAACATGGTGCAAAAATAAGCGCTGGTAAATCTTAAAGCGTTTTAAGTAAGTTCTAAATAAACAATTCCAACTAGCTAGGCTAGCTGATATTGTTTATTTACATTTAAGGCTATGTGGGGCGAGGCGCGTAAGCAAATACATCACTTTGCATCTGGCTTTGTTTAAGCCCTTTACTTTCAAGTCCGTCTAAGACGCTATACACAAATCCAGGTCCACCACAGGCCACTACTTCAATTTGCTCAATGTTATTAATGTCACTGGCAATAAGCTCTTCTACTGTATGGCGGCTAAAAAATTCACAGTCGGGTTTATCACTGGTCATAGCATGAAACTTAATTAACCCTTGATCGGCCCATTGCTGGGGCAGGTCACTATAAAAGCTATGGGCTTCACGATTTACCCAGTATAAAGAAAGGGCGCTGTGTTGGTGCTTAAATTGCTCTTCTATCATGGCCTTGGCTTGAGCGAAGCCTGTGCCTGCCACAATAAAAATCAGTGGGTGGTGTAGGTTACTAGGATCTTGCTTGGGCTTTAACCATACATCCCCTTTAGGCAAGCGCACCCGTACTGTGGCATTGTCTTGCAAATATTTTAGGATATTAAGGCTAGACTCGTTGTCTTTATCTACTCCCAAATGTAATTCAAGTTCACGCTGTCCGGGTGCATTGGCGATAGTGAATGGGTATTCGCCACCGTCTATTAACAGCTCCAGGTATTGGCCTGCGTGATAGTCGGCCAATTTTCCAGCGGGCGCCAGTAGATTCACTTGATATACGTGATCATTAAGTTGAGTGACGTTGTCTATTTGAAATGCGATGTGCTGCAAAGGAATTTCTCCGGGTCCTAACACTTTTTGTAACTCCAAAATCAGGTCACTACGTGCTTGGCTTACACACGTGAGTAACGGATTTACATCTGGATGGTCTGCGTTAAAAGACCCTTCAGGGGTTTGTACTGTGCCCGCCATTAAGGTTGCACGGCAAATTTCACACACGCCATTTTCACAACTTTTACGAATGCGAATACCGGCGCGCGTGGCTGCGTCTAATATGTTTTCATCAGGTAAAGCATTAAAGCTTAAGCCTTTAGGTTGTATAACTATTTGGTGACTCATATCAGTATAGTTTAGGTGGCGTGTCTGCGCTGCCGTCCAAAATACCCAACTCATCCCATAGAGAGTCAACCTTATCTTTAACGGTTTGATCCATCACGATAGGCTCCCCCCATTCCCTATCCGTTTCACCGGGCCACTTATTGGTAGCGTCTAGGCCCATTTTACTGCCTAAACCTGATACAGGTGAGGCAAAGTCCAAATAGTCTATGGGGGTTTGATCTATTAATGTGGTATCGCGAGTGGGGTCCATGCGAGTGGTAATGGCCCATATTACATCGTTCCAGTCGCGGGCATTTACGTCATCATCGGTGATGATTATAAACTTGGTATACATGAACTGGCGTAAAAAAGACCATACTCCCATCATCACACGCTTGGCGTGGCCGGGGTATTGTTTCTTAATTGTCACGACCGCCATACGATAACTACAGCCTTCGGGCGGCAGATAAAAGTCGGTAATTTCTGGGAACTGCTTTTGTAAAATAGGCACAAATACTTCGTTTAAAGCTACGCCTAAAATAGCGGGTTCATCCGGTGGACGGCCAGTATAAGTACTATGATAAATAGGGTCTTTGCGATGAGTGATGCGCTCAATGGTCATGACGGGAAAACGGTCTACTTCGTTGTAGTAGCCAGTGTGGTCACCAAATGGACCCTCGTCTGCCATGTCGTCTGGGTAGATGAAACCTTCCAATACAATCTCGGCACTGGCGGGCACTTGTAAGTCATTACCTATGCATTTCACTAGCTCTGTTTTACTGCCACGCAGTAAACCTGCAAAGGCGTATTCAGATAACGAATCGGGTACCGGGGTGACCGCCCCTAAAATAGTGGCTGGATCGGCACCTAAAGCCACGGCAACGGGGTAAGGTTGACCTGGATTTAATTGTTGAAACTCACGGAAATCTAAGGCGCCGCCACGATGGCTTAACCAACGCATGATCACGCGATTTTTAGCGATCACTTGCTGACGATAAATCCCTAAATTTTGGCGCTCTTTATTTGGCCCACGAGTAATGACCAGTGGCCATGTTATGAGCGGCGCCGCATCACCGGGCCAACAGGTTTGAATAGGAAATTGGCTTAAGTCTACGTCGTCGCCTTCCAGTACAACTTGCTGGCAGGGGGCTTTTTTAACTACCTTAGGGCCCATGTTGAGCACTTGTTTAAAGATGGGTAATTTTTCCCACGCGTCCTTGATGCCCTTTGGAGGTTCAGGCTCTTTTAAGTAGGCGAGCAGCTCACCTATTTTACGCAATGCGCTAACATCACTTTTACCCATGCCCATAGCCACTCTTTCTGGGGTACCAAATAGATTGGCTAATACAGGAATACTGTGGCCAATAGGGTTTTCAAACAATAGGGCTGGGCCACCCACACGAAGTGTACGGTCGCATATTTCGGTCATTTCAAGAATAGGGTCTACAGGTTGGGTGATGCGTTTAAGCTGCCCCTGCTTTTCCAGCTGATTGATGAAATCCCGTAAATCCTTATATTTCATGAAGTATCTTTTTCCAAATCTACGCTGTAGGCATTAGGCCTGCGTCTAGCTTATACGGATGTACGTACTTGGGGTTTGTCTAGAGCCAAAACCTGCCCCTTCATTCTGAACATATGCGCTCCTTGGCATCCATGCCACCGCGTTATACCGTTCATCCTGAACATCTGTGCTCCTTGGCATCCATGCCACCGCGTTATACCGTTCATCCTGAACATATGTGCTCCTTGGCATCCATGCCACCGCGTTATACCGTTCATCCTGAACATAAAATAAAGGCAGCCTAAGCTGCCTTTTAATTGCAATGTTATCGCTTTTTAACCCTTCATGGTTAAGAAAAACTCTTCATTGGTTTTAGTGTTTTTAAGACGATCAACCATGAATTGAATAGCTTGAATGTCTTCTTGGTCGGCCATGATCTTACGTAAGATCCATAAACGTTGTAGTTCACCTTCTGGCATTAATAAGTCTTCACGACGGGTACCCGACTTACGAATATTCATGGCAGGGTAAATGCGCTTCTCGGCTGCTTTACGATCAAGGTGCAATTCTTGGTTACCGGTACCTTTAAATTCTTCGTAAATTACTTCATCCATCTTAGAGCCAGTATCAACAAGTGCGGTGGCAATAATGGTTAAGCTGCCGCCTTCTTCTACGTTACGGGCGGCACCAAAGAAACGTTTAGGCTTTTCTAGGGCATGGGCATCTACACCACCGGTTAATACTTTACCGGAGGAAGGAATAACGGTGTTATAAGCACGAGCTAGGCGGGTAATAGAGTCTAGTAAGATAACCACGTCGCGCTTGTGTTCTACTAAACGCTTGGCTTTTTCAATAACCATTTCGGCTACCTGTACGTGACGTGAAGGTGGCTCATCGAAAGTAGAAGCTACTACTTCACCACGTACGCTACGGCGCATCTCGGTTACTTCTTCTGGACGCTCATCAATTAGCAGTACAATCAGCTCAACTTCAGGGTTATTACGGGCAATAGACTGCGCCATAGTTTGTAATAACATGGTTTTACCGGCTTTAGGTGGGGCTACGATTAGACCACGCTGACCTTTACCAATAGGGGAAACCAAGTCGATGATGCGGTTACTTACATCTTCAGTACTGCCGTTACCTTGCTCTAGATTAAATCGTTCGTTGGGGAATAATGGAGTAAGGTTTTCAAACAAAATCTTGTTTTTGGATTTTTCAGGTGACTCGCCGTTCAATTCATTTACTTTTAATAAAGCAAAATAACGTTCGCCGTCTTTAGGTGGACGGATTTTACCGGTTACAAAGTCACCCTTGCGCATGTTGAAGCGACGAATTTGGCTAGGGCTAACATATATATCATCTGGGCCGGCTAGGTATGAGGCATCGGCGGAACGTAAAAAGCCAAAACCATCCTGTAAAATTTCAAGTACGCCGTCGCCATAGATGTCTTCACCGCCGCGTGCATGGCGTTTCAATATAGTGAAAATAAGGTCTTGTTTACGTTGGCGGCTCACATTGTCCGCACCCATTTCTTCGGCCAGCTTTAGCAGGTCGGCAACGGATTTTTTCTTAAGTTCGGTAAGATTCATATAGATTGAGTGCTTGCAGATTATTTGAAGGGTTCTGGGTTTGTTTCTACGGCTGAGATTTGGAACCGGTTATGTATTCATTCAGATTGAGCTGGACGCTCGGTGAAACTTATTATTAAAAGACTATAGACTCTTTTATTTTTCTAGTCCACCTGCGGTTGAAAAATAAACGACCTTGGGTGGTAATTATGTGCAGGTCCTGACAAAACAGGCTGCACATAATAAATATCGATTAAATAGTGCTGTCGATAAATGCAGTTAGCTGCGACTTAGACAAAGCGCCTACTTTAGTGCCTTCAACATTTCCGCCTTTGAAGATCATAAGGGTAGGGATACCACGTACGCTGAACTTAGGTGGAGTCGCTTCGTTTTGGTCAATATTCAATTTACCAACGATTAGCTTGCCAGCATATTCTTCGGCTATTTCTGCTAGAACTGGGGCAATCATCTTACAAGGACCACACCATTCGGCCCAGTAATCTACCAATACTGGCGTATCAGACTTTAATACGTCGGCTTCGAAAGACTCGTCGCTTAGGGTGATGATGTTTTCGCTCATGTTGATAGGTACTCGGTAATGTGTCGCGGATTTGGATTTCTTAATGGGGCTAATGATAGCACTTGGCGCAATTAGGTAAAGGTTTACCGAGACACTTATGTCCCTAACTACCCAATAATCGCCGTGTTTTTTTCTGGCATATTGGCCAATAGCATGCAAAATAGGGGGTCTTGATAGCCATTAACGCCAGATAACTTTATGACAACTACGATGGAACAGAGTGTTCAAGGGCAGCAAGTGCTGGCCGCCATCGACCTTGGGTCTAACAGCTTTCACCTAGTATTGGCCCGATTAATCAACGGCCAAGTACAAATCATTGAAAAACGTGGCGAAAAAGTCATGTTGGCAGAGGGTCTAGACCCAGTGCACGGCATAAGCCCTGATGCTCAGGAGCGTGCCTTGGCGTGTTTAAAACGATTTGGCCAAAGCTTAAGTGCGCTTAACAAAAGTCAGGTGGTGATTTTAGGTACGAATACTTTACGGGCCGCCAGTAACAGTCGTGAATTCATGTTACAGGCCGAAGCCGCGCTGGGTTTCCCCATTGAGGTAATATCAGGCATAGAAGAGGCTCGCCTAGTGTATTTGGGTGTGGCTCACACCCTAGCGGATGATGATGGCAAACGCTTAGTGATAGACATAGGGGGTGGTAGCACTGAGTTTGTTATCGGTGAACGATTCCAGCCTATCCGCCTTGAAAGTTTGCACATGGGGTGTGTGAGTTACAGTGATCGATATTTTCCAGAAGGAAGGATCACCGAAATCGGTTTTAATCTGGCCATCGCCAGCGCGCGCCGTGAACTGGCATCCATACGATTTAATTACCAACGCTTAGGTTGGAACAATGTAGTGGGCAGTTCGGGTACGATGCGTGCGGTAAATCGGGTGTTAAAGGCGTATGAGCTTAGTGATACCGGTATTAACCTCGCTGCTCTGCTAGAACTTAAACGTATTATCGTTAAATCCAAGCAAGTAGGGGATCTGGATATCAAAGGGGTGAAAGAGCAGCGCCTGAAAGTATTCCCTGCCGGTGTTGCCATCTTAATTGCGATTTTTGAGTCCTTAGAAATCACCACTCTTACCTATAGCGATGGTGCTTTGCGAGAGGGCGCCCTTTATGACTTACTGGGTAGAGTGAAGCATGAAGATGTACGTGAGTTAACAGTAAAAGCCATGCAAGAGCGTTTTTTGGTAGATATTAAACACGCAAAAAATGTAAAGAGTTCAGCCATTAACTTTTATTATCAGGTGCGTCATAAATGGAAATTAGACGAAACTGAATATGAAGACTATTTGCGTTGGGGGGCCGATTTACACGAACTAGGTTTAGCCATAGCACATAACCAGTATCAAAAGCACGGTGCGTATTTAGTTCAATACAGTGATATGCCCGGTTTCAGTAAACCTTTACAAGAAACCCTAGCGATATTGTTACGCAGCCACAGACGGAAATTGGCCTCTCAGGAGCTGCCTCATTTAGATAAACGTGCTCGAAATGCGTTACGCCGATTAACGGTGTTATTACGTTTGGCGGTATTGTTGCACCATGGTCGTGGCGATGATGATGTGGTAGAGCCGGAAATTACAGTTGAAAAAACAAGTATTCATTTAGAATTTCCTGATGAGTACCTGTCTTCCCATGCCATGACGGAGCTTGATTTAGAGCGAGAAAAAAGCCAGTTGTCGGAAGCCGGAATGGATTTAACATTCGAGTAAATTAAATAGCAAAACGCTCTAACAGTATTTGCTGGGCGTTGATGCTTTCTTCACCTTCTTGCACCTGTGTTTTTACATAACTGCCATCACTTTGTAGCATCCAGCTACGGCAGTTATCTTGTAAATACAACTCTAATTCTTCTAGTACACGTTTACTCCACTTAATATTATCAATAGGGAAACACGCTTCTACTCGGCTTAATAAATTTCGTTCCATCCAGTCGGCGCTTGACGCATACACGCGGGGCTCTTTATCGTTGGCAAAATAAAACACGCGGGTATGTTCTAAAAAGCGTCCAATAATACTACGTACTTGTATGTTGTCACTAACCCCTTCAATGCCTGGGACCAAGCGGCACATGCCACGCACAATGCATTCAATTTCAACGCCTGCTTGACTGGCCTTGTATAGCGCTTGAATAATCTTGGGTTCAGTTAACGAATTCACCTTAATGATGATGCGTGCAGGTTTACCAGTTTTAGCAATTTCCGCCTCGGATGCTATTAACGAGAATAAACCCTTATGTAATGTAAAGGGTGCATGGAATAGTTTTTTAACACTTACCGCTTTGCCCATTCCGGTCAGCTGTTGAAATATTTTATGCACGTCTTCGGTGATGTCTTTATCGCAAGTAATAAGCCCGTAATCAGTATATAAACGCGCATTACCCGCATGATAGTTACCGGTGCCAAGATGCACATAGCGACGTAATTTTTTATTTTCACGACGTACAATTAACATCATCTTCGCGTGGGTTTTATAACCCACCACGCCGTACACCACTACAGCCCCTGCTTCTTGCAGGCGGTTGGCTAAAAGTAGATTTTCTTCTTCATCAAAACGCGCGCGCAATTCAATAACCACCGTCACTTCTTTATTCTTTCGGGCGGCTTCCGCGAGTGCGTCAACAATTTCGGAATTGGCTCCGGTGCGATACAGGGTTTGTTTGATGGCTAATACATCTGGGTCTTTAGCGGCGGTACGAATTAAATCGACGACCGGCGTAAAGCTTTGAAATGGGTGTAAAAGAAGCTGGTCGCTCTTTTTAATGGCCTCAAAAAAATCCTTTTTACCTTTTAAGCCTTTTGGAATACTGGGTGTAAATAGCGGGTAGCGTAATTCAGGGCGCTTCGCTTCGCTTGCCACAGCTATTAAACGGTGCAAGTTCACCGGACCATTTACTTGATACAAATCTTGTTCAGATAAATTAAATTTTTCTAACAAAAATACCCATAAAGGTTCAGGGCAGTTGTCGGCCACTTCTAAGCGTACCGCATCGCCATAGTGACGGGCGTGTAGTTCGTCTTGTAGGGCGCTGGCCAAGTCAGTGGCGTCTTCTTTATCAAAGGTTAGATCAGCATTTCGAGTTAAACGGAATTGATAGCAACCTTTAACTTTCATACCGGGAAATAATTGATCAGCAAATTGGTGGATCATGCTAGATAAAAATACGTAATTATCACCGCCCTCACAAAACTCATCCGGAATGCGGATAATTCTGGGCAGGGAGCGTGGAGCAGGAATAAGCGCTAAACCGGTATTTCGACCAAATGCATCCTTGCCCTCTAGGTCCACGATAAAATTAAGAGATTTATTTACCAAGCGTGGAAATGGGTGTGATGGGTCTAACCCTATTGGGCTAATAACAGGTTGTATTTGATCTTCAAAATACTGTTTAACCCATTTTTTTTGCGCCGCATTCCAATCGCCACGGCGAATGAAGTGAATGTTTTCACGGGTCATGGCGGGGAATAGGTGATCGTTTAATACTTGATATTGGTGTTTAACCGTTTCGCTGGTTAATTCGTGAATGCGCTCTAACACTTGTGCAGGTGGAGTACCGTCGGGCCCAGGCATTTCGCGACTAAAAGCCAGTTGTTTTTTAAGACTGGCCACACGCACTTCAAAAAATTCATCAAGGTTGCTGGAAAAAATACATAAGAACATTAAACGGTTTAACAAAGGATGGCTTTCATCGGTTGCTTGTTCGAGCACACGCATATTGAACTGCATATGACTTAATTCGCGGTTGAAATAATATTCAGGCGAATTTAAATCAATGGCGGTTTGTTCTGCGTCGTTTGTGGTGCTCATTTTTTACCTCTAGGTGTATTAGCCGTAGTCGTAATACACCATTATTGCTTATTTATTTAGCTTTAACGCAG
>MAAB01030413.1_pt1 | contig 17332 bp, 17 predicted proteins | sample 1115991 | NCBI WGS metagenome assembly MAAB01 (sample SAMN04961124, study PRJNA320927) | seawater metagenome | isolation source: sample BD02T18 sea water enriched with oil for 18 days | place: USA:Gulf of Mexico | collected 2013-07-27
TAAACACATTAGGGCTAAATCAGGTGTTGCTTTCTCTTTTACAAGCACATCTAACAAATCTTGGATAATTTTTTCTACACGTTCGTTCGAATATTTAGATACAATAGGCATAATAATAGTTTTCGTTAATGATAAATTTAATTTCTCTAGTTTATCAAATGCCTGCACACTTTAATATATATCTAATATAAAAATAACAGTCATTACCCTATTTAACACTAACTTTAATTAACATCAGTCACTGAACATAAAGAATCATATGAGCTTAATAATTAATAATATTGCACTACATTTTTTGTCTAAAAAGGAAGAGTCAGGCGAAGTTGTTTTACGCCTAGGCCCTGAAAATGCTGAATTCGCACAAGAAAATGCAAAAGTAATCAACTTTGTTGACGGTTTGCATGCCATATATAATGCAAAGGGCAGTAAGGCTTATGGCAGTTTTTCCTCTATGCCAAGTGAAGGTGATTCAGCCCGTTTTGTTGATTTAATGGAAAGCTACTTAACAGAACAACAAAATTTTTATGATTTTAGTGTGCAAGCTGGCAATGTCTTGAAAAATGAAATCGAAAAATACGACATAGAAGAGACAGGGTATTTTGTTATATGTCATTATGAATACATGGGCGGTCGTTATCTCTTCGTTGCGGTGATCCCTGTATCAGAGCATTACAGCGTAGATGGAGAATTAAATATTTCAGCAGCACAGCATTTAGATACAAATAAGTTACAGCTAGCTGCACGCATTGATTTATTTGATTATAAAGAGAATAACCAAGGTAATCGTTATATATCTTTTGTTAAAGGCAGAGCTGGTCGTAAAGTGTCTGACTTCTTTTTAGACTTTTTAGGTTGTGAAGAAGGTTTAAATGCAAAAGAGCAAACACAAACTTTGGTACAAGCGGTTGAAGACTATGTTGCGGTTAATCAATTAGATCCAGCTGAAAAACAAAAAACACGTAAAGATTTACTCAGCTACTGTAAAGATCAAAAAGCGAGCTCTCAAGATGTATCGCTACAAGAAGTAGGCAAGGTAATTGAAAGTGCAGGATCTGAACAAGATTTTTATGAATTTTGCCAAACGCAATCGTATCCTATTGAAGAATCGTTTCCGCACGAACAAGCTGTGGTGAACAAAATCACTAAATATTCAGGCTACGGAAACGGTATAAGTTTAAGTTTCGAACGTAGTCACTTTGGTGAAGATGTCGTTTATAATCCTCATAATGACTCGTTAGTTATCTATAAAGTACCGCCAAATTTAAAAGAGCAGCTTATGGCGCTTCTTGAAAGTGACCAAAGCCAAAAAGAGTAAAAATACAGCACAAAATAAAGTAACTCGTTACCAAAAAGGTATCGCGTTACTTTTTTAGTAATGATGTAGTCTTAAACAAATAAGTATATATAACAGGTGCTTGAGCTTTGTTTTTGACAGGCAGATGAAAAAACAAACAATACTTGTAAATATATAGATAGTACCTCAATGGTACGCATAAAAGTGGAAATATGAACATGACAAATGAAAGTAATACCTCAATTAACACCTTAACAATCGCTCGTCCTGATGATTGGCATGTGCATTTACGCGACGGTGCGGTACTGAAAAATACCGTAGCAGATATTAGTCGTTATTTTGGTCGAGCAATTGTAATGCCAAATTTAGTACCGCCGGTAACTGATGCTGCATTAGCGAAAAGTTATTATCATCGAATCATGGCAGCTGCACCAAGTGCCCATTTTAAGCCTTTAATGGTGTTATATTTAACAGACAATACCAGCGCACAAGATATTATCGAAGCAAAAGAGTCAGGCCTCGTTTATGCGGCGAAATTGTATCCCGCCGGTGCAACGACAAACTCTTCTTCAGGGGTAACCGATGTAGCTAATTTAACTGACGTATTTGCCGCAATGCAATCTGTTGGTATGCCGTTATTGGTTCACGGTGAAGTAACTGCCGATGAGATTGATATTTTTGATAGAGAACAAGTATTTATTGATACCATTTTACAGCCTTTAGTTGCTAACTACCCAAATCTTAGAATTGTGTTAGAGCATATCACTACTAAAAATGCGGTAGAATTTGTGAAATCAGCAGGCGACAATGTTGCTGCTACCATTACCGTGCACCATTTATTGTTTAATCGTAATCACATGTTAGTTGGCGGTATTCGTCCACATTACTTCTGTTTACCTATTTTAAAACGCAACATCCATCAACAAGCATTAATAGAAGCAGCAACAAGCGGTGATAAAAAATTCTTCTTAGGGACTGATTCTGCGCCACATGCACAGCATGCCAAAGAGTCAGCTTGTGGTTGTGCGGGAGTATATTCTGCCCATGCAGCGATTGAGTTATATGCGGAAGTTTTCGAACAAGAGAATGCGTTGGACAAATTAGAAGCATTTGCCAGTCTAAATGGTGCAAACTTCTATCAATTACCGGTAAGCACAGATAAAATCACCTTAGTTAAAAAAGCTTGGCAAGTACCAGCAACCATGAGCTTTGGCGATGATGTTGTTGTGCCTGTTCGCGCTGAAGAAGAAATTCAGTGGCAAGTAGAAGATTAAGTATTGCTGTACCCAAGCACCTTTACGTTAGGTGGCTTGGGTATAAAACTTATTTTTACACTTTGATGTGAATAAAAACAAAATAAGTTAACCCTGTAAAAAGAATAAAGAATAAGTAAACCCAAGTTTAATATAAGGAAAAAAATGCAATTATTTGTAGATGATCTTACCGTTATTGATTTCTCATACCTGTGTAAACAGCGCGGTATTGTGGGTGAGAGCTGGATTGTGGATGTGTTACTCGATGGATCGTTAAATGAAATGAGTATGGTGCTTGATTTTGCAGTCGTTAAAAAGCAAATCAAAGCCATTATAGATGATGCAGTTGATCACAAACTGTTATTGCCTTTGCAAGAGAAAGCTCTAACCTTGGCAGAATCGACACATAACGATGGTCATCAAACAGTTGATTTTATCAGTGATGTCGCTAGTTATTATTTGCAATCACCGGCGAGTGCTTTTGCCACAATAGATTGTTTAACTATCACTATACCTGAGGTCACTAAACACTTAACCGCAATTATATTGGCTCACCTACCAGATAATGTGCAAGGTTTAACCTTAGTGCTTCGCCCTGAAAATATCCCAACAGATTATTATCATTATACTCATGGGTTAAAATTACATGACGGAAATTGCCAACGCATCGCACATGGTCATCGCTCTAAAATTCAAATTTTAGTTGATGATAAAAGAGATGCAAAGTTAGAGGCAGCTTGGTGTCAACGATGGAAAGATATCTATATTGCTAGCGAAGCGGACAGGATCTCTGTCAAAGATATTCAGTTATCTTCGCAAGCAATGAACAATTTAACACCCGATCACCAATATTTTAGTTACTTTGCACCTCAAGGTCGATTTGATATCGCGGTAGAGAGCAAAGTACTTGATGTTGTTGATTGTGATTCAACGGTAGAATTATTAGCAGACTTCATTTTAAGACAAATAAAAGCGCAATATACTGAACTTGCCAATAACGATGTAAAAGTTATTGCTTATGAAGGTGTCGCTAAAGGGGCAATTGTTCATGGTTAAGCCAATAAGGAAAACCTTAATTTCTTTAGCACTTATCACTAGTTTTGCTACTAGCCTTCACGTATCCGCTGTTCAAGAAATAGCATTAACAGGTGAAATTAAGCAGGGCGGTCTACTTGTAGGTAAAACCTTAGCGCAAAATACGGTGACCCTAAATGGTAAGGCTATCACCGTCTCAAAGTCTGGCGATTATACTTTTGGCTTTTCTCGGGATGATGATAAAAGTTACCAATTAGTGATTACTTCAGTTAATGGTGATCGGGTAGAAAAAACATTAACCCCTGAAAAACGTAGTTATAATATTCAACGTATTGAAGGTATTAAAAAAAGCATTATGCAGCCAAACCCAAAATCGGTTGCTAGGGCAAGACAAGATAGTAAACAAGTGAAAACAGCGCGAAAAGTAGCGAGTTCACTAAATTATTTCGCCCAAGGATTTATCCCACCTATTGAAGGTACCATTACCGGTGTTTATGGCAGTCAACGAGTATATAATGGTGTGCCAAAAAATCCGCATTTTGGTTTAGATTATGCGGGTAACACTGGCGATCCGGTGAAAGCTCCTGCATCAGGAACAGTATTGCTTTGGGTACCAGACATGTTTTATTCTGGTGGAACCATGATTATTGATCACGGTCATGGCGTCAGCTCAACTTTTTTACATCTAAGTAATTCTTATGTAAAACAGGGCGATACTGTTAAACAAGGACAAGTAGTCGCCGCCGTAGGTAAAAGTGGCAGAGCAACTGGACCTCATTTAGACTGGCGTATCAATTGGTTCAATGTGAAAATTGATCCCGCGCTGGTTTTAAAAGTAAAACCTCTTCATTAAAATTATCTACATTCACTAAATTTCCCTAAGGTTATACTATGGCAGAACATGGTTATTCGCTGCTACGCATTATTATTATTGACAGTTTTTGGCAAGGACAAGTCAACGAGCTTGATTTAACTGGCCATACACAACTTGAAGGCACCAACGGTGCAGGTAAAACCTCATTAATGCGCTTATTGCCCCTTTTTTACGGCATGCGACCGAGTGATATCGTCAGTAAAGTTGACCAAGCAAAAAACTTTGCTGATTTTTACTTACCACGAGAATCCAGTATTTTAGTATACGAATATGCAAGACCGTTTGGACAAACTTGCCAGGTATTAGCAACAAGCGATGGCAGAGGTGTGCACTTTAAGTTTATTGATAGCGCATATGATAGTCAGCACTTTATTTCTAGCACAGATGGGCATAAGGCTAAGCCATTCACTATCAGTGAAATAGAAAAAAACTACCGAAGTATAGGTAAAGAAAGCTCTAAGTTTTTAGGCATAGATAAATATCGACAAGTAATACAAAATTTACGAAGTGGTCGAAAACATAAAGAAATCAGAGTGCTACAAAATCGTTTTTCTTTTAGTGAGCAAGCTTGTCCGCATATTGATAAAGTGATCAACGGTACAATAGAAAAGAATCTTGATTTTGAAGCCGTAAAACGCATGTTAGTGGCTATTGCTAGCGATCATCTTGCCCGTAATACCAGCGATGAAAAAGAACAACTCAGCCTAAATAAAGCCGATATTACGAATTGGCTTGCCGATATACAGGCCAGTCGTGCTATTAAAAAAGTCGCTGACAAAATTTCAATTTGGCAAAATGACTTTAGCGCCTTTGCTAGTTTAGTTAACAAGTTACAGCATCTTCATGCAGAAACATTAGCGCATCAAGAGCGCTTAGAAATAAAGCAACAACAACGAGATGAGTTTAAAAAAAGCAGTATTACTAAACGCAGTAGCCTTGACGCTGAATTAGCAAATACTGTTGAACAATATCAAAAAGCATCATCTGATCTTAATGCCAAAATTGAAGCTGATTTAAGTAAAATTGAATTACTCGACGATGATAAACTCAACTATGATGATGACGATGCCAGCAGTTATCAAATTAAGGCCGACCAAGCACAACAAATTCAAGCAGAGCTAAACGAAGTTATTGCTGTGATTGAAGCCTTTGAAGGTAATATCACTAAAATAGGGCAAAAATTTGAGAAACTCATTCAAAAAATTGAAGTAGAGAAACTTAAAGCTTTTAGTACTAATAAAGAACAATCCGCACTGATAACGAGTCAGTCAAATACTCAGCTAGCGCATATCAATGAAGTTTTTCATCAACAAGAGCAATCACTCAATGCTCAACTTCATAAAGAAGAGCTGAAGTTACAAAAAGATCAGCAACATTTACAGCACCAACTGAGTAGCGCTCAACAACAGTTAACACAACCGATAATACCAGCACAATTATCTACCGATATAGAAGAAAATATCATAGCGCTGTCACAGGCACAGCAGAGTTATAATCAATTGTTGCAACAAGAGTCAACGCTGCAAAAGCAACAATATCAGTTAGATAAACAACAAGATCAGCTACTAAACTTGCGCAGTGAATCGAATCGTTATTTAGAACAGTTACGACATGATTACCAACAAGTTGAATTGCAATTATTACCACAACCTGACTCTTTACATCATTACTTGATCAATGAGCCTCAAGCCCTTGGTTGGCAAAATACTATTGGCCGTTTACTGACAACAGAACAACTTTCACGCTCGGATTTAAATCCGCAGTGGATCGAGCATAACAATACGCCAGCAAGCCTTTATGGTTTATCGATTGATTTACAACAATTGCCTTGTGATGATTCATTATTTTTAGACGAAGCGCAGTTACGCGAAAAACGCCAAGCAATAGAAACTAAGTTACAAGCACAAACAGATAAAATTTCTCAGCTTGACGAACAGTTAAAAGCTATCACCAAAGAAATTAATCAGTTAAAAGTGAGTGTTTCCGAGCACGCACAAAGTGTCAATCAGAAAAAATTAACCATGGGGCAATTGCAAACACAGCAAGAAAGCCTTGTTGTTAAAAAACAATTAGCTATTAAGGCACACCGCCAAACAGTTGAAACACAAATTCAAAGTTTCAATCAACAATTAAAAGCATTAGATAAAAAACAGTGCAGCTTTGAAGAAAATAAAGCAGAGCAATTACATGAATTGACTAATGACAAATTAGAAAAGTGCATGGTAGTTGAAAGTGATAGAGATAATCAGTTAACAATCTTATCAGAACAACTAGAAACATTAAAAGTTAGCGCTAAGCAACGCACTTCAGCACTTAAAAAGCAGCAAGCCAGTGATATTAAACACCTAGATCCTGAGGGTGAAGTAGATAAAAGCATTGCTAAGCGAGTTCTGTTAGAGAAAAACCTTCAACAATGTGCTGTATTTGCTCAAAAAGCACGTGACTATCAAAGTTTTATTAATGAACGTTATTGTCATCGTGATGTACTCGTTGAAGAAAACCAAAACAGAAAAATTGCCAAACGTAATCTTGATGCTAATTACGAAGACAGCAGTATCGAGCTGACAGCGAAAATTAATGATTTAAAACTGTTAATTAGAAAAAATAACCAAGAAAAACAAGCTACAGATGATTTATTAGTGCAACTCAATGACAATAAACGCTTATGTGAAATGTCGGCTATTGAGTGTGAGTTATCTGAACAAGAGCCTGCAAACCAAGCAGACTTAACAGTCAGTTTTTGCCATGATTTTTATCAGCAGTTTAAAGCCATTGAAAAACGCTTGGCTACGCAATTATCTACCTTCAGTGAACGTTTTAGAAAAGAGCACTCAAGCAGTGAGCTGTTCGAAAACTGGCAAAAATTATTACTTGATAACGATCGCTATTCTGGGGCAAAAGCGTTATTTAAGTATCGTGAACCCATTAGTGAGTTGTTAAACAGTGCTGAGCAAAAACAACAAAGTACTTATCAACTGGTCACCGTTAATGCCACTATGATTAACGAGTTCTATCAGCATATTGAAAACTTTGGCCGCCGTATTAAACAAATTGGCAAACAATTATCAACTAAAGTGACTGCTTTAGCGCATTTTGAAGCCTTAGCTGATATCAATGTCACTACAGTGATGAAACAAGAAGAGCTTGATTACTGGGGGCCTTTGCAAAAATTTGCCGAAGTATTTGAGTTGTATAAAGACCAATTACGCGATGGTATAGGTGATGTGCCTGATGATTTAGTCTTTGCTATGCAAAAACTGGCGAGTTACTTACCCAATGAAGGCTTTGTTTTAGCACATAATAATCTATTTGATTTAGAATTTACCATTGTCGAAAAAGGCCAAGTAAAACAGGCACGTAATGCGAAACAACTTAAAAAAGTGAGTTCAACAGGTTTATCATATCTTGCCATGTTGTCTTTATTCGCTGGCTTATTAGCCATGTTACGTGGTGAAAGTAAACATGCGAGTCAAATAATCTTACCTGTTGATGAGCTTGGTGAATTAGCGGCTGAAAATATAGACTTGTTATTACAAATGTTTAATGACAATCATATCAGCATGTTATCTGCATCACCGTCAACTGATAGGCATATTTTGTCTTTGTATAATCGCCATTATAAGTTAAAAGATAACAAAATTTATCATGCAGATATTCCACAATCTCGTTTAGATGAGTTACTTGCTCAGCGCAATCAATCGATAACAAGTTCGGCAGAAAATAAAGTAGGGGAGCCGAGTCATGTTTAAAGAAAGTATTCAAAAGCTACTTTGTGGTGCTGTTATCTGCCAAACGGCACATGAAGACGAATATCTATACTTAAAAGCAGAAAGTCATAATGACAAAGTGAATGACTTTCTTGCTAATTTAGATAGAAAATTAACCTACCTTGATAGTGCTGACGCCTACTACTGTACGTTTAATCAGGTTGATGAAAACAACCATCATGAACTCAGTGTTTTATTTACCGAAATGCGTAGCACCTTTAGGCCATTAGTAGAATTTTTGGACTTATTGTTAACAGCAACGCAAGCAGATTTACCTATTCGTGCTAAGTCAGTTTTAAATATTAATGAGTTATTCGAACCCTTTGAACATGATCAAACATTAAGTGAGCAACTACGTAGGTTGACATCAATAAAGCCCTTCAAAACCAATAAAACTGAGACGCGAGAGCAATTAGTGACGGTTTTTCAAAAGCTTGAAGAGATGCATTATTTTGTTCGTAAAAATACTGGTAGCAGTCGCTATTATGCCACAGCGCGTTTTGACTTAATTTATTTGCTGATTGAGTTTTTAAATGATGCTGAGCTGATCTCTTTGCCTGAGCAAGAAAAGAGTCAACAAGATGAGCTACTTTTTTAATGATAAATTCAATGAACAGCTTTAATGGAGAGTTCTAATGGCTGGTTTTGATTCTAATCAAGTAGCAAGCTTACTCAGGCAAATAGGTGCGTACAATGAATTGCTATCAAATGCTTATGTTTATGGCTCGATAGCCAGTGACGATCAAGATGCTAACACACTGAGTTTATTGCATAAATCTGGCTTGATCAGGCCAGATGATTCACCTGGTGAGTATCGAGTAACAACCGATCTTAAGCGCATGTTAAATCGACTAATGCGCAAGCAATCCAGCTATCGTCAATTGACTGATATGGGTAAAGTCATTGATGCGATAGATGAAGTCGTTATCGATTACCAACTCGCCATTACCTCTAAAGAGCAAGAAGATGCTGAGTATTACTTAGATCAACTTGATGATTTACTTTATGAAACAAAAGATAGCTTAAACAACAATTTAGATAATATGCATTTCGCGATTGTCAGTCAGTTTGGTTTTGTAAGTAGCTTGTCTAATAAAATACGCCAAAATGAACGTTACCTATCTCATGCACAGAAGTTACTAAATGAGTTGCAACAGATTGATCCACATGACTGTTATGAGTGGCTCGATTGGTTAGCATGCCCAAATGAATTTGCGCGTAAAATTACCAGTTTTGTTTACTGGTATAATCAAATATTGCCTAAGCTGCGTTTGATCATTGATAACATGCGCATTAGTTTATTTCGCTTGCGCCGTGATGAAAAACAAGCAAGTCAACTACGTAATATGGCTAGATTTTTACGTAAACATCCAGAATTCACCCTTGATGAAAATCTTTTTGAGCAGCCAAATTTACCTGACACTTTGAAGTATGCGCCAGCCATGCCGCTTAAAAGTTATGTGGATACCAAGCAAACAAGCATTGAGCAACCTTTACTTGAATTGGTTCACTCTCTTCGTAAACAAAGTATTGTCACACCAATTAAAGCGAGAGAGACCAGCGAAGTTAGCGTTAAACCGATTGAAAGATTGTCTGTTGAAGAAGATTTTTTTGAGCAGCAAACCGAATTATTGTTTGAACGCGTGATTATTACTAGTAGCGCTATTTCAGCGTTAAGCTTTTACCAAGAGCTGCAAAATTCTTGGTTAGAGCAATCACAAACTATTGCGCCCAAAGCTTGGATTGAATTAGTCTTTAGCTGTTATTGTAAATTAACTAGCGCTCAGCAAAATGCATTAAATATTAAAATGAAAGGCGTTGCAGTGAGTGGCACCACAGATAATTATAGTTACAGTGATGTAGTTATCGAATTGAAAGCTGAATTAAACACCGAACTAAGTGCTTAGCAAAACAGACAAGTAAATTATAGTAAACTGACTTGTGTCTTAGAAATTAGTATTGTCGCAAAGGAATGCCAATTGAAAAATAATATGAATAAGCAGCTTTATAATTTTGTACAAGATAAGTTGCAAAAAAATCGTAACGGCGGACAAATAAAGTCTTCAGCTCTCGCGATAAGATTATATGAAGAGTTTCACTTTGGTCAGTTTGATCTTACTCAGCAATGGTTAACTTTTACTCTTGAAGATATTTTAGCGCTACGAAACGAAGTACAAAGCAGCCTAGATGTCGATATAAGAAATGATTCTTACCCCAGTAAAACCGATAGGCTCACCAGCGCAGAAATAAATAGAAATGAAAAAGAGAATAGCTTCGCAGTTAGCAAAGATTTTATTTTAATCAACAGTTTATCTGAACTAAACGTAAATCAAACATCTCATAAAATACCATCATTAACGTCATTAGGTCTGTATGTCAAAGCTGATGACATTCAGTCTGTTGAACACTCGGCAATTATTCTCGTTGAAAATCTGGCGGTAATGGCTAACTTAAAGCAAATAAACTTCACTGCTCTGGCTGGTGAAATAGATTTAAGCCAAGCTTTGTGGCTTTATCGTGGAGATGTTAAAGCCCAGCAAACCACCAATACCAGTTATCATTTTTTTCGTCGTTTTAAAGGACAAATTCCTTTAGTTTGCTTTAGCGATATCGACCCAAAAGGCATTGAAATTGCGATAACGAGTGATGCTGATTATTGCTTAACGCTTAAATATATTGATGATCTTGTTATGCCTTTATCTGGCACAGAGCAAGAGTGGTATAAGCAGGGCGCTTCAATCACTTTTTTACAAGAAAGCATAAATAGCAATTCTGAAAAAATAAATGATGTACAGGGTATCTTTAATCATTTGTTAATACATAGAAAAACACTCAAACAAGAGCACATACTCAAGCATCACCTCGCATTGACTTTACTGAAGTTAAATTAAGAAAGTTACAGTAATTTCTCATCAAGCAAATGTTGGTCATTCCCATTGAAATTATGCGATTCAACTGGTAACGAGCATATATTGCCTGAGTTTTATTAAAGACTGAAAATATTGACAGTATCAGTAATTCTAATTGAACAAAATAAATATTGATCTACCTCATCAAAGTGTGACCATTCAGACTTAATTGTTCAAGTTTAGCGTAAGATAATGGCCCTCATTTCAAAATTTAAGTGGTTACCATGAAAGTAGATCTAAATAGTCGTTACGGTTTAAATCCTGCCCATAGTGAAGTAGTAGAGGCGTGTAAAATTATAGAGCCGTGCGATACCTTAGATATGGGGTGTTCTAATGGGCGTAATGCAGTTTACCTTGGTCAGCAGGGTTTTAACGTTACCGCCATTGATGTTAATCTAGGTGCCATTGATATGTTGCAAAGCATTATTAATGGAGAAGAGCTAAATAATGTTAACGCTCAAGTCTATGATATTAACAATGCAAGCCTAGATGAAGATTATGGTTTTATAAGTTGTACCGTGACGTTAATGTTTGTCAATCCAGCACGTGTTAATACGGTAATTGCTGATATGCAAAAGCATACTTTGGCCGATGGCTATAATTTGATTGTTTGCGCTATGAGCACTGAAGAACATCCGTGTCCAGTTGGCTTTCCATTTACCCTTAAAGCTGATCAATTGCGTGAAGCTTATGAAGGATGGGAACTGATTAAGTACAATGAAGATGTTGGTACCATGCACAACGGTGCGAAGTTACAGTTTGCAACGCTATTGGCGAGAAAGCCTAGTTAATCATTCTCTATATTTGTCTCAACACTAATCTAAGCCTCTTCATTGAGGCTTTTTTATGCTGTTTTCAAGATTGCAATTAGTGTATGTGGTATTACGCTCTATCGAATGCAAGTAAGGGGATTAAGCATAGGAAAAATGCCATAAATCGAACTAAACTTGTTAATGAGACAGTTTAATATAAGGACAGTGATGATGAAAATGCTAGACATACACAGTGAAATTCAAACAGGTATTATTAATTATCTTTCAATTCACCCAACAGCGTCTGCATCAGCACAGCGTATCTGTAATCAGTGGCTTGCTAATGAAAGGTATTCTCATAATATTGATCAAGTACAAACGGCAATTAATGGTTTGCTTGCCCGAGGTGAAATGCATAAACGCTCAGATGAAGATATATACACATTATAGTAAAAGATATCATTCATCTAGCCAAAGAGAACTCTTTGAATTCATTGAAAAGTAAGACAAAGTTTAACTATAGGAGTCTGGAATGTTCTTAAAAAATAGAAATAACGGTGATATAGTCGATGTTGAAAACCTCTGTGATTTAACTAATTTATTTCACGATAAAGTTTTAGGAAGTTATCAAGTGGGTGAAGAATTACAAGATCCGCAGGAATTTAATAAAGTAGATTTAATTTTCCTTTCAGGAGAAGAATTACCTAAGTGTTGGACGGACCCTAAATATCGAAAACATCAATAAAGGCTCTTGTGTATTAGCGGCATATATTATCTTAACTAAATATTGATCTACCTCAAGATAATGCACCTTAGTTACTGTATAAAAAACGAGCAGCAAACTAAAATTTTAGTATTCCTTAAATAATTATTGTTAGGAGGGAATATGAAACATTCAATATTATGTCTATTTGCATTAGTTGCTGTTGGTTTATTCAGCTGTGACTTGGGGCCGGAATCACCAAAAGGGTTTAGTTTGCCAGAAGGAAATATTGATGAAGGTAAACTCGTATTTTTAAAATACCAATGTTTAGCATGTCATGCTCTAGAGGGGTTAGAGCCGCTACCAGAGCAAACTAATAACCCCAAATTTTCAGTGTTCCTTGGTGGAAAAAATACTGAAGTGAAAACTTACGCAGATTTACTAACGTCAGTGATTAATCCATCTCATAAGTTTGCCAAAGGCTATACGCTTGATAGCATTCAAACTGAAGGGGTTTCTAGCATGACCGTTTATAACGATGTGATGACAGTTACAGAATTAGTAAACTTAGTGACGTTTTTACAGTCAAATTACGAATTAATTCCTTTTAAAAGAAGTGATTATCCTTATTATGGGTATAACGAGGGGGTTAAATAATCATATTTATTACTAATTAATGGGAGAGTAAAAATGAGCAAATCATTATATCTCGTTGCCGTTGATGGAGGCGAGTGGGGAAACCGTGCTGCTGATCGCGCCATTCATTTAGCTGAAAAAACGCGTGCTAAAGTAAAACTAGTTACTGTAGTTGATTGGCCATATTTACATCCTATGATTATCGAAGATGTTGCTCCACCTGTATTAGATAAAGAAGCGGAGGAGTTAAAGATTAAAGCTAAAGTGTTAACGCCTTTAGCAGAAAAATATAACAGCTCAACGACAAATATTACGACTGAACTACTTTGGGGTGATCCTGCCGTTATCATCAAAGAACAAGTCACTGAAACACATGCCGTTATGTTATTTGTTGGTCGACAAGGGAGATCTTCTGTTTTTGATGCTTTATTTGGTAGTGTAGCGAATAAACTGGCTCATACTGTCGGTATTCCTATTGTATTGGTGCCATAAGATAACTTAATAATTGAGATAAGTACGTTGAACGGCTGATTATCCTAAGTAACAGTCGTTCAGTGAAACTAGCTAATTCACCCTAAGATTAGAGAAACGGTTGATTTAGACTGTATAAAGCACAGGGCAGAACCCTATAAGTTAATACAACCATGATTAGCTACTCTGTTTCTTAACCTGCGCCATAGATTTTCTTAAAGTTTTTTAGATTCCAGCCAATCATGACTTCATCACCAATTTTAAGTGCTGGTACAGAGCGAGCCCCTATGGCATCAAGCTCTTTTCTTCCGCGTTGCAATTTCGCATTTGTTAATCGGTATTGAATGCCATTATCATCCAAGTATTTTTGAGCTTCACGGCAATGGGGGCATTTATCTGAAATATATAAAACAATGCGTTTCATCACTAACCTTTATAGAGTTGTTAAAGACTAACTATTTTACTTAAGTTTCTAAAAAAACAAAAATGAATTCACTAAACTAGCGATTCTATACCAAAAAAAGTTAGGCTACTCTCGTAAACCAATTGGGTAAAGCATCATCAAGCCTAACAGCACCATAACAAGCGTATCTTCATATCGTTCTACTGAATAAGACCAGTCTGCTATTCATTATTTTCAATTAAAAAAAACAAAAGCAACTCACTACAATCCCTCCCTACAGGCATCAATTTAACAAGTGCTAAATTAGTGCATCGGCTAAATATTACGCACCATATAGTCACAGTTTCATTAATAAAACATGATGTCAAAATTAATTAATCATTATAAAGCAGCAAGTTACATTGTGGTGTGATAATTGTAAGACTGTTAGTCGTGGGCGAAGTCAGCATGAGAAGAACACGCTGTTTAATACGTTAATAATCCATTTGAACTGACTAGCCCGCCAACCTTGCAGAAAAATATCAAACAAAGGTTACTGTCATATTATCGTCACAGACCATTGCTAAGTTATACAAAGGTTACAAGAAGGGCGTACTTGAATGGTATTTAGAACACACTACACATACTTAGTTTGGATAAGAGTTGCAGGGTCTACGTAAACAAAGTTTTAAAAAACATCGGGACTAATTGCCATGTAGGCAATGAATTTACGCTCCGATAAAGAGAAGAATATATTATCTTAAGAAGCTATGGAGGCTCGTTATGGAAAATGTGAAAATTGCTTTAGTTACTGGTGCTATGGGTGGAATTGGCACGGAGATTTGTCGTCAGTTGGTAGAAGATGGTTTTAAAGTACTGGCCACTCATCGACCGGGCAAAGAAGATGTCTCGAAGCAATGGCTAGTAGATGAATCATTTGACTCGGATGAACTAAATCTTTTGCCGCTAGATGTCACCGATTCAACCAGCTGTGTGGAGACGTTAAAGCAAGTAATGAAGGACTATGGCACTATCGATGTCTTGGTAAACAATGCAGGCATTACCCGAGATTCTGCATTTAAGCGCATGACTGTTGATAAATGGAATGAGGTTATCAACACCAATCTTAACAGCCTATTCAATGTTACCCAGCCTATCTTTTACCCCATGTGTGAACAAGGCAGCGGACGCATTATCAATATCTCTTCTATCAATGGCCTTAAAGGACAATTTGGCCAAGCAAACTATGCTGCTGCTAAAGCCGGCATGATAGGTTTTTCAAAATCATTGGCGCTAGAATCTGCCCGTAGTGGCGTGACTGTTAACGTAATTGCCCCGGGTTACACGGCAACGCCTATGGTCAATGTATTGAAAGATGAAATTCTCGATTCAATTAAGTCTCAAATTCCACTGGGTCGTCTGGCTATGCCGCAAGAAATTGCCAAGGCAGTCAGCTACCTTGCCAGCGAACATGCGGCATATATCACAGGTGAAACGCTGAATATTAATGGCGGCCAATACATGCACTAATCCCAGTACATCAAAAACTTACACACTTAAAAAAGGAATTATTGATGAATAAAGTATATTTAGTATCAGCTAAGCGTACCGCAATCGGAAGTTTTGGCGGGGCATTAAAATCGGTACCAGCCGCGAATCTAGCGGCAGCAGCCGTTAAAGGCGCCTTGACTGAGGCCAATGTCAATCCAGAGCAATTAGATGAATTGATCATGGGTAATGTCATTTCTGCCGGGCAGGGCATGGGACCAGGACGTCAAGCCGCTATTGCAGCTGGGGTTCCTGAGGCAATACCTGCATATACCGTTAACATGATTTGCGGCAGTGGTATGAAAGTGGTCATGGATGCCACAGCACGCGTCAAAGCCGGTGATGCCGATCTTGTCATGGCCTGTGGTGGTGAAAACATGTCACGTTTCCCTTTTATCGTCACGTCAGATATTCGTTTTGGCAGCAAGATGGGTAACTTGGAATTAGCTGATTCGCTGATCACTGATGGCCTGACCGATGTTTTTAATAACTACCACATGGGCATTACCGCTGAAAATATTGCGGAACAAGTCGGTGTGAGTCGTGAAGAGCAAGATGCATTTGCTTTAGAAAGCCAACGCCGCGCCGTTAGTGCCAAAGAAGCTGGCAAGTTTAGTGATGAAATCGTGCCCGTTGACGTAACAGTGCGCCGTAAGACGACTGTTGTCGAGACAGATGAATATCCGCGCCAAGATGCCTCACTAGATTCTTTAGCTAAAATGCGAGCAGCGTTTAAAAAAGAAGGTACGGTAACCGCAGGCAATTCCTCAGGTGTTAATGATGGCGGTTCTGCCATTTTAGTCGCCTCGCAGGCAGCTGTAGATCAACATCAGCTAAATCCTGTTGCCGAGTTGGTAAGCTATGCTCAAGTAGGCGTCGATCCAACCATCATGGGACTGGGTCCAGTGCCCGCAATTAAGCAGGCATTAGCTAAAGCCAATCTTAAATTTTCAGATATAGAATTGCTAGAGCTCAATGAAGCCTTTGCTGCTCAAGCATTAGGCGTAATGAAGCAGTTATGTGCTGAGCATGATGAAGATTTAGATAACCTAAAACAACGCACCAATGTTAATGGTGGCGCTATTGCGTTAGGACATCCATTAGGTGCTTCAGGCAACCGGATCATCGTTACGTTAATCCATGAAATGAAAAAGCGTGGTAACAAGTTAGGGCTAGCATCACTTTGCATCGGCGGCGGTATGGGTACTGCTGTTATTGTAAAACTGCTTGACTGATCACTCTAATCACTAAGCACCATCAAATTATGATTCGATGGTGCTTAATAAAATCAATGTAATGGTAAGTAAATTAACGATAAATGGAGGCACGAATGGATAAGGGTCTATCGCAGCAAGAAAGAATGCAGACAACTAAAGAAGATCAATATAGCGGACAATCAACAGATAATGAGAAGTTAAAGGTTAAGTCTGCGCCATTTAAAGTCTCTAACGAGACACTTTATAACGATTTTGTTACTTGTAATTATATTCGAGGTTATAACTAATCCTCGAGCCTAAAACTTCAACTACATTTATTCTTTCTAAAAGCATCAAAACCACAGGTAAATTACAACAACTAATGCCTTCTCGGTGCGCAAAGGAGACATTAGCAGGTAGTAGTTGCTAATGTCCGCTGCAAGGCTCAAAGCCGACATCAGCGTTTAAGTTCTTAATGGTTGCTTTGAACTGTGAATTAAACTGTTCAATTC
>MAAB01034820.1_pt1 | contig 17323 bp, 13 predicted proteins | sample 1115991 | NCBI WGS metagenome assembly MAAB01 (sample SAMN04961124, study PRJNA320927) | seawater metagenome | isolation source: sample BD02T18 sea water enriched with oil for 18 days | place: USA:Gulf of Mexico | collected 2013-07-27
TAAGCGTAGCGTATTTGCTCACGGTATTCACCTAAACGAACGCGAGCATCAGCGTTTCCGTGAAACCGGTTCCAGTGTTTCTTTCTGCCCAACGTCTAACCTATTTTTAGGCAGTGGCTTGCTGGATATTAAAGAATTAGAAGAGCAGCAGGTTGCTTACAGCGTAGCAACCGACGTTGGTGGTGGTACTAGTTTCTCGATGTTGCAAACCCTGAGCGAAGCTTACAAAGTGACTCAACTGAACGGCAACAAGTTATCAGCGTTGAAGAGCTTGTACCTTGCAACGTTAGGTAATGCAAAAACACTGCAGCTAGAAGATAAAATCGGTTCATTCAAAACTGGCAACGAAGCTGACTTTGCTGTTCTCGATTTTAATTGCACGCCATTAATGGCATTGAAGCAAGGTAAGTGTAAAACCTTAGCTGAAAAATTATTTGCTATGATTATTTTAGGTGACGACCGCGCAGTACAAGCAACGTATGTTGCTGGTAACTGTGTACACGAACGCGATACTAATATCAAAATTAGCGCAGGAGAAAAATAATGGAAGCGTATTTTTTAGAATGGTTGAACATGTTCTTCCGCTGGTTTCACGTAATCGCCGGTGTTGCTTGGATTGGCGCATCGTTCTATTTCGTATGGCTAGATAACTCCTTAGAAAATCCACCGCAGTGGAAAAAAGACAAGGGTATTGGCGGCGACTTGTGGGCGATCCATGGGGGTGGTTTCTACGAAGTAGCAAAATATAAGTTAGGGCCTGAGTCTGAACCAGAAAACCTGCATTGGTTTAAATGGGAAGCTTACACTACCTGGTTAACCGGTATGGTCATGCTATGGATTGTTTATTACGTCGGTGCGGAAAGCTTCTTAATCGATAATAGCCGACTGGAAATGACTCAATGGCAAGCCATTGGCGCAGGTCTTGGTTTTATCGCCGTTGGTATTGCGGTTTATGAATCTATGGTGCGTTCGCCATTACGTCATAATGCCAAACTATTTGGTTTGATCTTGTTTGGTTTCTTAGCGTTTATGTCTTGGTTCGCCAATGAAATCTTCTCTGCCCGTGGTGCTTACATCCACATGGGTGCCATCATCGGTACGATTATGGCGGGTAACGTCTTCTTGGGGATTATGCCGGCGCAAACTGCACTAGTAGCTGCAGTTAAGCGTGGGGAATCTCCGGATCCTAAATACGGTGCGTTCGCAAAATTGCGTTCAACCCACAATAACTATCTTACTTTGCCAATCATCTTCATCATGATCAGCAGTCACTACCCAATGACTTATAGCCATGAATTTGGTTGGTTAGTATTGGTAGCGATTAGCTTTATTGCTGCGTTTGCTCGTCACTTCTTTAACTTGCGTCATCGTGGTGTAACTAAGCCGAGTATTCTAGTTGCAGCGGCGATTATGTTAGTGATTTTGGCAGTCGCTATGGCACCAGCGAAAATAGAAGCGCAAAAGGGTGAAGTGGTATTAACCGATGCTCAAGCGGTGAGCGTTATGGAGCAGCGTTGTAGTTCTTGTCACGCAACTAGCCCAACTAATGCTGGTTTCGCTTCTGCTCCTGCAGGTATCGTGTTAGAAACTGCCGAGCAAGCGCTAGCAGTGAAAGCTAAAATGATCCCAGCTTTGCAAAATAGCTACATGCCATTGGGCAACCTTACTAAGATGACAGACCAAGAGCGTCAGCAACTCTTGGTTTGGCTTGCTAAGTAAAGATAGCTAAGTAATAGATTGTTAAATAAATAGTTTTTATTTGTTTAGCTAAAAAAGCCCGTTACTGGTCTAGTCAGTAACGGGCTTTTTTGTTTCTACTATTATTTAATAGATACAGAATATGAAAATCCACTTTCCAGCAGACCACTGTTATCTGCAGTTTCTGACACCGCCACCACAATAATATGATCAATACTTGTTAGATCGGCTATCGGTTTTTGCCAAGCAAAAGTATTAGCATCGATAGTGCCCAGAAGTTCGCCTTTTATATCGTCTATAGCATTGTAAGAGTATATGCGATAAGCCGAAATTTGCCCTTGCCCAAGCGCAGCAGAAGCCTGCCATTGAATTCGAATATTATCTTCGATATGAGTTGCTACAACATTAAACGGCGGCACTAAATTGTCTAAATAATTCCAAACATAATGAGTTAAAGTTTGGCCTTCAACAGCATAACCTCTATTACCTGATAAATCGCCTTGGCCAACTTCAGTTCGGCCCGAATCGCCATCGGCATAAATAGGGCCGGTAAAGCGATAAGCCTGCATTTTAGTTTTGATAATATCTTCTAACGGAAAAGGCCACATAGGAATATTTGTTTCTTGATCGAAACCTGAATCACCATAAAAAGTTCCAGCCTTACCTATCATCGTCATAACCGTTGCGCCTAAGGGCTTATTATCATCAGTTAAGCCAGAGAGATTATTATTCGCTTCAGAGCGTACTATATAGCGTAAAGCACCAGTTGGGTTTTCTGCAGTAATAATAGGGTTTAAGTAGCTGATATTTTGCAGTGTGCTAGGTTCGTAGGTACTATCTTCTGTGCCTGTAAAATTTGAGATATTAACTTGATCTACCCCAAAGCGCTGCACAGTACGATCAATTGTTAAGTGCTCATCCTGCTGGCTTAAGCCATAAAACAAATTACCATTTTGAAAGTTATGTAAAATGCTATTAGTTAAGCCGCGGGTATTTGTATGATAACCATTAAAAAACTCGCTAATGAAATTCTGTGCAGTAATATCTCCCATCGTCATGTGGTCAAACCATGCGCTGCCCCATGTCATTACATATTTTGAAATAGGTCGAATGTCCCAAGAAACCATATCCGATAATTCAACATCGCTATCACCACCGCTGCCATTGCTGATTTGCTCATCCATGTTGCCAAAAATCATTTCACTATTAAGTTGGATATTGCGCTGCATTTTTCCGCGGCTAGGGCCTGATGTTGTTGGTGTTGTAAATTCCCCAGCAATTTCACCACTAGAAATAAATTCAGGCTGGTCTGCATCTACCGCAATATTATTAGCGATTAAAAAATTCATCGTGGTATAGGCCGAATAGGTTCCTTTAGGTTCACCATCATAAGAGCCTATGTCGTAGCGAGCGACATTTCTTCGCCATACAATATTGGATGCTTGATAGCTGGTAAATTTATAGCGCCCACGGCCAAAGGCATAATTATTCTCGAACAAAATATCGTCACTGCGAAAGGCGGTAAAAGGACTGTCGTATTCAATACCAGTTGCACCATTATTAATGATTTTAATATGGTGGTGGCGAGTAATGGAATTACCATCATCATGGCCTTGTACGGCAAATTGCCCGTCTTCGGCAAAGAAACCTTTAATCGCAACATAAGAAACTGCTGGCCACGAATTATCATTGCTACCTCTAATCTTTACCGAAGCGCCATTACGTAGAGTGACTTCACCGATGTGTTCAGCCATAACTGTTGTTAGCTGTTGTGCATTTCCGCTTTTAGGGTGCTGTAAGGAGCCAGGCCCCGTTAAACCAATATAATTATCGTTGCCCTCGTAAATACCATCTTTAACAACGAGAGTACCGCCAGCAGGAAGTGCTTTAAGTCCCGCTTTAATTGTTACCAGCTCTTCGCCTGCACCAATAGTGATGATATCGCTAATACCTAAATGCAGAATAAAACGAATAATCTGTTGTGAACTTTTTGCACTGGCTTTAATTCCGATATGGAAACTTTCACTCGCGAGTGTACCATCAATAGACCAGTTGAGTTCACCACTAGTAGGGTTAATTCTCATGCCATCAGGAGCATAGATAAGTTGCCAATGCACGATACCGTCAAGTTGATCAAGGTTATTTATATTCGGTAGATAGTGAAAACTTTGGTTTGAACTTCGATTTGTAATGATCTGATCTTCTATGTTATCAATCACCGGCGGGACGGATGACCTCAATAATCCATAAGAAGTATTGATACTACCCGCTGAGGTTTCCTTGCGAAGATGAGAGTTATTATTGTCACAAGCGCTTAAAAGTAGGATGAAAATAGCCGCGATCCATATTGTTCTCATAACGTTTCCGTTGAAATTAATTATATTGGCTAGATGTATACAGGCATTGCGACGAGTTGAAACTATTCGAGAGGATAAAATAAGCCGATGTACTGGTATTGAATGTTGATTCTATCGCTATATTAAGTAATAAAGTCTGAATTTTGGCAGTTATAACTAGCCAATATATTTCATAAGAACATGGTTCACTTGTCTCAAGACAACCTGTTCAACAAATAGGGATGGCGCTAAGCTTTGCTACTATCCATCGTATTGCTTAGGCCATAAACAATGAAAACAAATAACAACCAAGCCGCACTTGATATCAGTGCACAGATGGATATTCCAGGTCGAAAAATGGATTTTGAATTTGATCTTGATAGCCTTCCTCGTTACTGGCATGGCGGTGACATATTCAAAACCACCTACAATAATGCTTTATCTTGCCTTTTTCCTGAAGGCGAACGCATGTTTATCGATGCGGTTCGTGATAATCAGCATTTTGTAAAAGATGAAAAACTGCTTGAGCAAGTGAAAGGCTTTATTAAACAAGAAGCCATTCATGGTCATGAACATGCTCAATTCAATAAGTATCTTGATGGCCTAGGTTATCCAGCCAGTAAGGTGGATGTTTTTGAGAAGAAAGAAAAAATATTAATGAAGAAATATGTTCCTGCTATAGGTCGTTTAGCCATTACCTGTGCGGTTGAACATTTTACCGCCATTATGGCCCATGACATATTAACCAATCCTAAAAATAGTGAAGGAATGGACGAGAAGTTCAAAGCGTTGTGGAAATGGCATGCAGTAGAAGAGACCGAGCATAAAGCCGTCGCGTTTGATGTTTATAAACAAGCAGGTGGTGGTTATATTCGTCGCATCATAGCGATGATGATTGTGAGCATTATGTTTTGCATTCGAGTGAGTGCAGTACAAGCTATATTCTTATGGAAAGATGGCAAGCTATTTAGCCCGAAAGTATGGAGGCAAGGTTTAAGCATGTATTTTGGTAAGAATGGCTTGGTGAAAAGTATATGGCGGAATTATGTCGACTATTATCGCCCAAGTTTTCATCCTTGGGATCATGATAATCGAGAATTGCTTGGACAGTGGATAGAGCAAGGACAAAGCTATAAAGTAGTATAGCTTTGAGTTATTTATTCTAGATTAATTTCTACCATAATATCTCGGGCGTTGAAAACGATAGAACCCACTCTCTTCTTCACGGCTAATAGTCTCTGCACTAGTGCCGAAGAATTGAGTGCGTAAGTCATGCAGTTGATGTTCAGATACTTGACCATTACTTACTAGTAACTGTTCTCTAGAACTCATATACGCATAACCATTACTCCAGCGTTCTTCACGCTTAGTATCAAGGTTAGACATATGAATAATACTATCTTCGTTATATCCTAAATCACGGCGAATGGAATCAATTTCTAATTGTCGGTGCTCTGGATCAAGCTGTTGTAATTCTTGTTGCACAGCAGACAAACCAAATAATACCGATGCGATTGTATTTTTGTTAATTTCGCTTGTTTGATCTAGAGAACTAGTGAGAAAGTTATCTGCCAATAAGAATGTCTTTTCTAAACGCTGAATTCTTTCTGACATAGGCAGGTTATAGGATTTATCTAACAGATCAATTTCACTGTGTAAATTTAGTTGAGCCGTCTCGTACCTATCTTGTTCTTCACTCCAAATATCTGCTGCAGCAATTGGAAATAACTCGTTCCTTTTTTGCCAAAGTAAACCACTGCGACTTAGCGTATCCAATTCAATTAACGTCCGATTCTCAGTTAATAGCCATGCTTCATATAGATCCATTCGTGCCCATACTGCGATTATACTATCGCTATGCTCTGGGAAGGCGCTGGCTAAAACAGATTTTAATTTGTCTTCAATAGGCGGCAAGAGTTTAGCATTGAGTGGTTCTCTGATATAAATTAATTTTGCCTGAATATGAATCTGGTGAATCGACGTAGAATATTGCTTGGCCAGTTGTTTTATCAAAGATTGTATTTCAGTCGACCACTTTATCAGAGAGTGATCTTTATCACCCTGTGCACTATCGGTCGATAATGTTTCATGCACGACAAGTTGAGGTGCATGATCACTATCAATATTAAATGAATTACTTAAACGACCCCCCGTCATTGCTAATAGTGAGAATAGGCTGATTAATATAATTATTTTTATAACCATCGATAAATACTCTATCAAAATGAAGTTATTAAATGCGACATTAAATCAAACTAATGTCGCACGGTTTCTATGTTGTACCTATTAAGTAGCTATAATAAAGGCTCTAAATGCGGCCAAATTAAATCTGCTAATTTACGTGAGCCAGAGCTGGCTGGGTGAATGCCATCAAAGATAATATCGCTATTAACAATCGAAGATCTAGGGTCGATAAAGATACAGTCAGCGGTAGAATTTTCACAGGCTCTGGATAAGGTATCATTACCATAATCAACTGCTTGCTTAAGGCTCTTTAGTGATAGAAGTGCATTCTTGGTATAGTAATAACCAAGATAAATAATGTTATCCACGCCATCATTATCCATATCGTTCAAAAGATTAACCCCATCAACATAAAGATCATCGATAAACTCTTTGCATTTAGAACTTAGACGACCGAATTGATACCAACGAGTTTTACAGCGATAAGGATCAAATTGAGCTACAACAGGAATCAAAATATCGTTACCGCCACCATCCATCACAATGGTGCGAATATCAGCATCATCAATTTTGGCTTGGGCATATTGCTCAACAACAGGGGCTATACCAATACCGCCGTTATAAAGTTGTGCGCCGCTTAAGGTGTATTTTCTAAAAGTCTGACCTGCATAGTCTTCTAAATTACCTTGCAGTTCATCAGACAAATCAAAGATAGAATCTCCCAGCGTAATGACCTGGTTATTATCGGCATTACTGGTATAGGAGCTACCGCCACAAGCCGTTAACAATCCTGATAAAGCGAGCAGCATGATTTGCATTGGTTTAATCATAATTATTCCTTCATTATTTTTTTGTTATTAAACGTTTATGAATCACAAGAGCGATGCACGAACAGAGTCTAGAAATCAAAAAAAATAGGAGAGGGTTTTATTACGACAGTTTTAATAAAAGTTGAAAATTAAATGAGTGTTTTTTTATAAAAAGGACAGATGAGTATAAGGTAAATGTAAATTGTCTAAGAGGTAGGTATGGTTTTTGATCGTTTACGCCAGAATTTCAGGTGTGTCTTAGTAAAGAACCAATAGTCGAGCTATAAAACTATTGGTTCTATATAAGCTATTTTTCGAAAGATTTTACTAGGTCGTGTAATAATATTGTAGCGTCTGCAGCTTTATTATTTCTCAATAATTCATAAGCCTTACTAACATTACCTTGTAATTCGGTAAGCGCTAGACTTGTATCTTGTTGAGTCACTTCCTCTATATCTGCAAAAGGTTTAGAGCTGGCTGAAGCTAAACATTTAACTTGTTTCTTGAAGGTCTTTTGCTGCTGGCAAAGGCCGAGTTCAATTTTAGAAACATAAGCTTTATTCGCAATTTCTTTCATGCAAGACTTTGCTTCATTGTTAAAGTATTTTGCCGAGTGGCATAAGGCTAAAGATTCACTCTGGTAATTGTTGTTTTTGATTAAATCTAAGCAAGACTTGATCTTGTTCCAACTACCCGTTTTTCCGCAATAAGCTAAAGCTGTTTCGTTGAATTTGACTGTTTTTATCTGCTTTAAACATTTAGTACTATAGCTTTTCTGTTTAATCTGTTGGCATAACTCAACAGCACTTTCCTGGTAAATTTCATCTGCATGCAGTGAAAAGGAAAACATGATGCAAAGTAGGGTTATTATTGTTTTCATTATGGTTAGAATCTCTACAGGAATATTGAGGCTGAGATTTTAAGTCGAACTGCTAGATTAGTCTAATGCTAATCAAACAAATCCTCATCCCAGTAAGGGAAATCTTCCCCAAAAAACTCAATAGAAAAATCTAAAAAAGCACGTACCTTTGCCGGTAAATAATGACGTTCAGGGTAAACTGCATAGACCTTTTTAGCGGGCATGCGATATTCGGGAAATAAATTAATCAAGCTGCCATCGCGCAATGCATCACCAGCAACAAAACTCGGCAAGCGGCCGATACCAAGTCCTTTGATTAGTGCCAGCTTTAACGCTTCGCTATTATTAACGCGGTAATTACCCTCAACATGAATGCAAACCTGCTCTTCCTTTTTTTTAAATTGCCATTGGTCTTTATTGGTTGAGTAACTGTACAGCAAACAATTATGTTCACTTAATTCACTTGGGCTACTTGGTCTGCTGTGATTCGCTAGATAAGCGGGAGAAGCGCAAACAATACTATGAATAGGGGCCAGACGTCGGGCAATAAGGCTAGAGTCTGCTAATTCACCATTGCGGATGGCAACATCAAAGCCATGCTCAACTAGGTCGACGGCCTTATCATCCATCACCAGATCAATGGAAATTTTAGGGTAACGCAATAAGAATTCTGGAATTAACTCTGCCATATGAATTAAACCAAAAGACATAGGGGCATTAATTTTTAATTTTCCCTGTGGTTCACCCTGCAGCTGGCTCACCGCATCCTCGGCATTTTGTGCCTCAATACTAGCCTTAGAGGCATATTCATAATAACGACTGCCTGCTTCAGTTAGGCTGATTTTACGTGTTGTACGGTGCAATAAGCGTACGCCTAAATACGCTTCCAGCTGGGTTATGCGTTTACTGATGGCAGATTTAGAAATTCCCAGTGCTTGGGCTGCAGGGGAAAACCCCTTATTGTCGACTACGGCGATAAAGTAGGGAATTGCGTTGAAATGATCCACAGGTCTTAGTTCCTAATTGCACATTATTTTATGCATATTAGCAGGTTTATGGTTGAGAATAACTCAACTATCTGTCTTTGTTTATCTGTATTATCACCATGTTGGAAACAGGTTACCTTGATGCTCTATTCGACAGAGTTTCAATATCGAGGTATCAAATGAAACGTTTAGAGCACGCAAATTTAGTAGTCAAAGAGATCCAGCCTAGCTTGGACTTTATCTTAACGGCCTTTCCGGAATGGAAAGTTCGCGGTAAAGGCCAAGGTCAATGGGCAGGGCGGTCGAGAAACTGGTTACACGTTGGTGATGATGATTATTACCTTACTTTGAATGATGGGGCTGAAGGCGAAAGTCGTGACCTCAGTGGCCTAACTCCGGGACTAGCGCACTTGGGCTTTGTAGTTGAAGACATGGATGCCTTGATGACGCGTTTAAAGGCTAAGGGTTATGTCATTGATATATTAGGTCGAGACCACCCTCATAGAAAGACCGTTTATTATATTGATCCAAATGGTTTTCAATTCGAATTTATGCAGTATCTAACGGATGATGCCAAACTAAAAAACCAATACGGAGGTGAAACGGGTAATTTAGCCAGGGCATTAGAATTTAATGCCGAAGACTTTATTACTGAGCTTTATCGCCAAGTAGACTGTAAAAATATTGAGTTCCTCGCAGATGTATTAAGCAAAGAAATTAGATTTCGTATAGCAGACAATCCGACCCTAACCGATAAACAAGAAGTACTTCGCGCGAATGAAGGATTCTTCAGTAGTATTCGCAGTATGAAGCATCAGCTTGTTGGACTATGGAGTGATGGTGACCAAATTGGCTGCCATGGCCAGGTTGATTATGTACGCTTAGATGGCTCTGAACACAGTGCGAAGTTTTCGACTCTATTAAAAATGAAAAATAATAAAATCAAAGACTATTTTGTTTTCGCAGATCTCTCCCAATTGTAATGAATAAATTATAATAATCAGGGAGATTATTTCAGCAGTAAGCTGATACTCATAGCTATACACACGGCGACAGTCATATAGCGAATAAAATTAGTCCCTTGCTTAATGGCTGTTGCCGCGCCTATACGGGCGCCAATAATTTGCCCTACCGCCATAGCAAGGCCAACTTGCCAAAGGATCTGATCAGAAAGTATAAAGATTAGCAGTGAGATGATATTGGTAGTGAAGTTCATCAATTTAGCGTGCGCGGTTGCTTGAATCAGATTCATAGCCCGCATTTTGCAATAACTCAGAGTGAAGAAGGTACCCGTGCCTGGGCCAAAAAAACCATCGTAAAAACCAATGCCGGTAATGAAAGAGGCATTAAACTTCTTTTCGTCGAGCTTAGCATCCGTTGATGGATGACCAAAGTTTCTGGCAATTAATAGATAAATAGCGATTAGAATGAGGGCGTAAGGTAATGCCGCGATTAATAAACTCGAATCAAATAACTGAATTCCGATCGCACCAAAAATAGCACCAATAGCAGCTGCCAGAATTCCCCACTTGTGTTTGCTAGGAGAGACTAAATTCTGTTTGATGAAAAAACGCGTTGCAGTAAAACTGCCAAAACAGGCTTGAAGTTTGTTGGTTGCAATGGCTTGTACCGGAGATACACCGGCGAAGAGTAATGCGGGGATAGTGAGCAGGCCACCACCGCCAGCAATTGCATCAATAAATCCTGCAATGACCGCAACCAAAGAGAGTATCGCGAGCAGTTCTAAACTAAATTCCATAACAACAAATCAATCTTTGATGATGAGCTAGCTATGGTAGGTGAAAGCGCAGAGTAAGTCTCGCGCTTAAGTCTTTTATCATTAAATTTAAGCTCTTGTTATTAACTGTCTCGAAAGTATCTCGAAAGATAGTCTCGAAAATTCAATTAAACAATAAACTGACTCAGTAATTTATCTTGATTTCCAACTTGTTTAACTTGAGTCTGCATTGCTTTATTCGTTTGGCTCGCGTTATCCATCACCTGTTGAGAAAGGTCTCGAATGTTCGAGGTATTGCGATTCATCTCTTCAGCGACCTGGCTTTGTTCCTCTGCAGCACTAGCAATCTGCAAATTCATATCAGTAATCTGGCGAATACTCTCGCTAATGAGTTCGTTAGTTTCATTCGCTTGCTGTGACTTCTCTACCGTAGCGGTCGTGGTTTTCTTACTATTATCCATTACGGTAACCACAGCAGTTACTCCCGTTTGCAGCTTCTCAATTTTTTCCCGAATCTCAGAAGTCGACTCTTGAGTTCTTGCGGCTAAATTTCTTACCTCATCGGCAACGACCGCAAAGCCACGGCCCATTTCTCCGGCTCGGGCTGCTTCGATAGCTGCATTCAAGGCCAATAGATTGGTTTGTTCTGCAATACCGGTAATAACACCAAGAATAGATTCGATACTGGCGGTATCAGTTTCTAGTTCTTGCACTGCAATAACAGCCTCGTCAATTTGACCGGATAGCTGAGAGATTATCTGAGTCGTTTCATTGATAGCATCCACGCCTTTAATCACGGCCTCATCAGCTTGCTGCACAGCACTGGCAGCACTTTGGGCATTACTGGCAACTTCAGACGCCGTACTGGCCATCTCATTCATAGCAGTCGCCAGCTGTTCAACCTCTTCATTTTGTTGCTCCATCGCTCCAGTGGCGATACTCGCACCTTGGGCCGTTTGTTCAGTACTCAGCATCATACTGCCACCAATGACCTTCACATCATTGATCATGGTCTGTAGCTTTTCTGCAAAGTGATTAAAGCTACGAGCTAGGCTTGAGAATTCGGCATCGGTATTGGTATTCAGCCGACGAGTTAGATCACCTTCTCCAGTCGCGACATCTTTCATCGCATCATTAAGCACTTTTAATGGCAGCATCAGTTGTTTGATAATGGCGCCTAATGCTAATACCGCAATAATAAGGGCTAATATAGAATACATAATCGCATCTCTGCGCAACTTGTTGACGGGGGCGAAAATAATGTCTTCGTTTAAGGCTACCCCTAAATACCAGTTCAGACCTTTTAATGGGGCAAAAAGAATCATATGCGGTGAGCCATCAACCTCAGCATAAGACAGTGCTTTGCTCGCAGAGGTATTGCCAAAAACAGTGGCCATCGGTTTGCCATTTAATTGGGCATCAGGATGGGCGATAAAATTACCGTCATCGCCGACGATAAAAGCGAAACCAGCGCCAAATAACTCCGCGCTATTACTGATCTTGGCTAAACCCTGTAAGCTCACATCGGTAAATAAGGCGCCGGCAAACTGGCCATTAACTTTTAATGGCGCAGTGGTTGAAACCAGAATTTCACCGGTTGCGGCATCCGCATAAGGAGCCGTGAATAATAAGCGATCTTGGCTTTTTGCATCTTTATACCAGCTACGTTGCCTAGGGTCATAGCTACTGCCGGGAGTCCAACTAGGGTCATTGCCGATGTAGTGGCCTGAATCCTCAAGCCCAATGCCGGCTAATAGAAAGTGCTTTTTTAGAATGGGTTTGTTAAGCACTTCAAATACATGTTCGTCTGATAAGTCATTACCAATCAATGAGATGGCATAGGCAGTGAGGTCAGCTTTAGTTTCCATCACGGCTTCGACATTATTACTCAGTGAGGTAACCAACTCTGTGGCGCTTTCGGTTACTAAATTGTCTATTTCAGTTTTAACTTGGAAGTATTGGTAGCTAGATAATAGGCCAAGAGAGAGCATTAAAATAAAGCTAGCAGCGGCTACTATTTTGTGTGCAAATTTCATCGGGTTTTACTCAAATAGATGACAGTAGCTAAAAGTATAGAAGCCACCTTTTGATCTTGCGCTATGAGCGACTCACATTGGCCTAATGTTGCAACAAATTATCGTATTGACCACTCTTTTTGATCAAGAGTAAGCCTTGATCGAGCTTATCGGCAAAGTATTGAGCCTTTTCATGCTGACGCGAGAAAGCGACATATATCTCACTGGTGTGGTTTAGAGGACCTTGCAGGAGGCTATCCTTGGTAAGATTCATTGAATCTAAGGTATATTGAGCAACCGCGTCAAACATAATCGCGCTATCGATTCGGCCGAGCTTAAGCATATTGATTATCTGCTCTTGCTTAGAGACCTTTATTTGCTTAAACCGATGCTTGTGTTGTTCAAACGTATCTCCGTATTCATAGTCAATAATAAGACCAATACTGGAGCCATCTGGAATGTCAGCAATACTGTTGTATTTCTGTGCTTGAGTATTGTCAGTTGAAAAATAGAAGGATGCACTGGCGCTTAATAATGCTTGCTGGCCAAACAGAAATTTTTGTTCGGTGGAGGCTTGGCGGGTCACGTTATAACCCCCAACCAGAATTCCCTTTTCAATTTCATCTAAAACCCTAGCGTAAGGATATACCCTCAGCATTAGTTTTATATCCACTGCTGCAAAAGCTTGCTCAAGTATATTGGTTGATATTCCTTGGCCAGTGGTATCTGAATAGGGTGGCCAACTGTCTTCTACGGCTAATAGGATGGAGCTTGTTTTAGCAACATCCGCTTGGCATGTAGGGCCTATCGCAATTAGCAGAAGAATCAGTGCTGGCGCGATGAGTCGCGGTAAACGATACATTGGGTTAACCTGTTTATGGCCTGAGTTAGTTCATACCCTTGGCCTGAAAGAGCAGAAAATTTAATATAGCTATAGAAGAGCAGTATAGTAAAAAATAAAGTTTAGGCTATCGAAAGCGATAGCCAGTGATACTGACGCTTTATCTAGATACATCGGCCTTCTTGCAAACGATTGATTTCTTGCGAACTGTAACCAAGTTGCTGCAAAATTGTTAATGAATCAGCGCCTAAAGGTTTACCCGCCTGATGAGGTACGTCGCTTTTAAATGGCAAGGCTGAATTGATTTGCCTAATGGAATTATTATCTCCATCTTTTGTTTCAGTGATCATTCCTCTCGCGACGAAATGAGGGTGGGTGGCTGCCTCATTCATCGTCAATACCGGTTCGACACAGGCATCAACTTTTGAAAACTGCTGCTGCCAATAAGCTAAAGGCTGAGCGCTTATTTTATCACTGATCGCCGCACGAATTTTCTGCTGAGAAGATTCGCTTTGATCCGCAATTTTATTTTTCCAATCGGTTAATTCTAAAACCGTCAGAAGAGTCATGGCAAAGTTAGGTTCTAGACTACCAATAGAAATATAGCGCTCATCTGAAGTCTGGTAATAATCGTAGAACAAACCACCATTAAGCATCTCACCACCTAGCTCAGGATCTTCTCCACTAGCTAAAGCGTTAGAACCAAACATAGTCGTCAGCGCCATGGCCGCATCACTCATACTGATATCTAAATATTGGCCCGCATTCGTGGTAGCACGTTGAATGACTGCCGCCATAATTGCCATCACGGCATGATGAGAGCCGCCCGCGATATCCGCGACTTGAGTGCCTGATAAGATAGGCCCAGTTTCTTTACGGCCGGAAAAACTGGCAAGCCCTGATAACGCTAAATAATTAATGTCGTGTCCTGCGCGATCTTTCAGCGGTCCTGTTTGGCCGTAACCGGTAATGGAGCAGTAAATTAGCGTAGGTTGAATTTCTTTCAACGCAGAATAATCCAAGCCTAAGCGCTGCATCACCCCAGGTCTAAATTGTTCAATCACAATATCGTATTCAGGCAGCAGCTTATGAATAATCTCTTTTGCTTCTGGGTGTTTTAAATCGAGCGTCATGCTCTGCTTATTACGATTTAACGTGGCATGAGCAGCGGAAACCTTTTGCTCACCAGCACCAACAAAAGGAGGCATCAACTTAACTAAGTCAGGGCGAGTAGGAGATTCAATGCGCAATACTTCGGCTCCCATATCTGCTAATAGCTGAGTCGCATAAGGGCCAGGTAATAAGGTTGTAAAATCAAGAATTTTTAAACCCGCTAAAGGCAAAGACATAAGTGCAGCATCCGGATGAAATAAACGATTAGAAAAATAAATTATTAGAAATAATTAAGTAGATGGGAAGATCGGCGCTAGCCAGAATTATACTGACTAGCGTGTTACATAAAACAGTTCTGTAACAATTATTTAACCGCTATTTAACGATATCGCGGCCAATAATCAGTTTCATTATCTCGTTGGTTCCTGCATAAATCTTTTGCACACGGGCATCCGCATATGCACGAGCAACAGGGTATTCCCACATGTAACCATAACCACCGTGCAGCTGTAAGCATTCATCCACAACATCACATTGAATGTCGGTAGTGAGTAACTTCAACTTAGCCGCTGTAACAGGGTCTAACTCTTTTGCTAAATGCAGTTCTAAACATTTATCAATAAAGACTCGCGCCATCGTCACAGTGGAAGACATTTCAGCCAGTTTAAACTGAGTATTCTGAAACGAAGCGATGGTTGTCCCAAAGGCTTTACGATCTTTCACATAAGTCACTGTTTGCTCAAGAATAGATTCAGCACAAGCAACTGCAGATAATGATACAGACAAGCGTTCTTGTGGAAGTTCTTGCATCAGGTAAATGAACCCCATGCCTTCCGTGCCTAATAAATTGGCTTTCGGTACTTTTACATCTTGGAAAAATAACTCAGAAGTATCCTGAGCTTTCATACCAATTTTATGCAAGTTCTGTCCTTTAACAAAACCTTCAGTTCCTGCTTCAACGAGCAACAAACTGGTGCCTTTTGAACCCGCTTCTGGATTCGTTTTGGCAACAACAATAACAAGATCAGCAAGCTGGCCATTGGTGATAAAGGTTTTTGAACCATTAAGAATATAGTGTTCACCATCGTCGCTCAAAACAGCGTTGGTTTTAACACCTTGTAGATCAGAGCCAGTGCCAGGTTCTGTCATTGCAATAGCGGTAATAATGTCGCCATTCACGCAGCCCGGTAAGTATTTTTGCTTTTGCTCTTCAGTACCGTACGCCATTATATAAGGAACGGCGATATCAGAATGCAAACCAAAACCGATACCGGTTAAGCCAAAATTAGCGACTTCTTCGGCAACGACTGCGTTATAGCGGAAATCAACTTCTACACCGCCGTATGCTTCCGGTACAGTCGGGCTTAAGTAACCCATCTCTCCTGCTTTTTTCCAAAACTCACGAGATACCTGGCCATCTTTTTCCCACTGCTCATGATGTGGAACCGCTTCTTCTAGTAAAAATTTACGGAAGCTATCACGAAACATGTCTTGCTCAGATTCAAATACAGTACGTTTAATCATTTTTAATGCTCTTCTTATTAGTTTTATATTTTTAATCTTTAAAAGTTATTGTCTTCAAACTATTCATCTTTAAAGATGAGTTGATCTTTCGCCATTTGTTTTAATAAAGTCGGTACTTTAAAGCGTTCACCACAGCTCGCATGCAATTGCTCAGCCCGTGCAATAAAGGCATCTAAACCGATCTGATTAATAAACTGCAAAATCCCCCCAGTCCAAACCGGATAACCAATGCCCATGATGGAACCGATATTGGCATCACGCACGCTAGTTAATACATTCTCTTCAAGGCAGCGAACCGTTTCTATCGCTTGAATATAAAGCAGGCGATCTTTAATTTCATCTAGATCAATGGCTCTATCTGCTTGTTCAAAGGTTTCTTTTAAACTTGACCAAAGTTGCTTCTTCGATCCTTTTGGTAGTTCTTTATCAGGATATGAATAGAAACCCGCCCCTGCGAGTTTGCCTTCTCGCTGCAGTGAAACCATTTTATCAACAGTCGATTCAGCTGGGTGCTGAATATACTCTTTACCTTCGGCTTCCATATCTAACATGGTTTGCTTACGGATTTTCTCCAGTAACGTCAGGCTAACTTCATCGGTAACGGCCAGTGGCCCTACAGGGAAGCCCGCTAAGAAAGCACCGTTCTCAATTGCCGCCGCAGAAATACCTTCCCCTAGCATAGCAATGCCTTCGTTAGCGAAAGTGCCGAATACACGTGATGTATAAAAGCCACGGCTATCGTTCACTACAATCGGTGTTTTACCAATTTGCTGAACATAGTCATAAGCCAGCGCTAGTGTTTCAGTGGAAGTTTTTTCGCCGCAGATAATTTCTACCAAAGGCATTTTATCCACAGGGGAAAAGAAGTGCAGGCCAATATAATTCTCAGGGCGCTTAGAAGCTTCGGCTAAACCAGTAATCGGCAAGGTCGATGTATTCGATGCAAAAACCGCTGAAGACGATAACTGAGCTTCCGCTTCTTGAGTCACGCTGGCTTTTAATTCACGATTTTCAAAAACCGCTTCAATTACCAAGTCGCAGCCTGCCAATTGCTGGGCATTATCGGTTGGTAGGATGTTATTTAATAAAGCATCACGCTTATCTTGTGATATATGACCTTTACTTAATTTTTTATCCACAATCTTTTGTGAATAGGCTTTGCCTTTTTCAGCGCCCTCTAAATTGACATCTTTTAAAACAACTTCAATGCCTTTCATTGC
>MAAB01034821.1_pt1 | contig 17293 bp, 16 predicted proteins | sample 1115991 | NCBI WGS metagenome assembly MAAB01 (sample SAMN04961124, study PRJNA320927) | seawater metagenome | isolation source: sample BD02T18 sea water enriched with oil for 18 days | place: USA:Gulf of Mexico | collected 2013-07-27
CGATCATCTTGGCCTAAAAATACATCTTTAAACTGAACCATACCTGCATTGGTAAACAATAACGTTGGGTCATTACCCGGTATCAAAGGGCTAGAGGCGACAATCTCATGCCCATTAGCATTGAAATAGTTCAAGAACGATTGGCGAATATCAGAGCTTTTCATAGTTTAGATGTGTCCATAAATACTGGTTTAAATATCAACATGCCAGCTGGGTAGATATATTTGGGCGTGATTATAGCTCGCCTAAGCACGAATAAATAGCATCCAAGAAAAATCATCAACCCCAATTAATACTGACATTTGTAGCAGAAAAAATAGAATCCTTGACCAATGGAGATAACTAAATAAGAATAAAGGAATGCACTTAAATATTTCGGAGTTACACCATGAATATTGATCGCTTAGTTTTCGCCATTGCAGGTACATTCATCTTAGCGAGCCTGGCCTTATCTCAATTGCATTCTCCTTACTGGCTTGGCCTTACAGCATTTGTTGGCATCAACATGCTGCAAGCTGCTTTTACAGGCTTCTGTCCTCTCGCCAAAATATTAAAAGCTATTGGGAAGCCTTCAGGCTCTGCATTTAACTAAACGGGCGATAAAACCAAACTCGAGTCATAATCACCCAAAGTGCGTAGCTTCAGAAATAATCCGCTCTTGTGACGCACATTGTCCTAATTGTCGGATATAATGCGCAAAATACCCACCTTTGATAGGATTTAATTGTGCATAAAATAGTGATAGTTGGCGGCGGCGCGGGCGGTTTAGAGCTTGCAACTCAACTGGGCCATAAATGGGGTAAAAAAGGCAAAGCTGAAATCCACCTTGTGGATGCCAATCATACTCATTTATGGAAACCTTTATTACACGAGGTTGCGACTGGCGCATTAGATTCAGGAATCGATGAATTAAACTATCAAGCACACGGTAAAAAGCATGGATTCAATTTCCACGTAGGCAGAATGTGCGGACTCAACCGCGATACAAAAACAATTCAACTCAAAGCAATCTACGATGAAAATGAAGAAATCTTACCTTTGCGCGGATTGGTATATGACCAGTTAGTGATGGCACTAGGCAGTGTCACTAATGATTTTGGTACAAAAGGCGCTGCTGAACACTGTTACTTTTTAGACGGTCGTCAGCAAGCTGAAACATTCCACCAAAAATTATTAAATCAATTCATTAAGGCTAACGGCAGCAATAATCCTGAAGAGTTAAGCATCGCTATTGTCGGGGCCGGCGCGACAGGAGTGGAACTGTCAGCAGAGCTTTACAATACAACGGAAGCCTTAGCCAGCTATGACATGAGCCAATTCAATACGGATAAGCTTAAAGTATCACTAGTTGAAGCAGGCCCACAAATTTTACCGGCCCTACCTCGCAGAATTTCAAATGCTGCCAAGCATGAACTAGAAAAGCTGGGGGTCAGCGTATTAACCGATACAATGATTACTGAAATCACTGAAGAAGGTTTTATCACCAAATCAGGTGAGGTTATAAAAGCTAAATTAAAGGTTTGGGCTGCTGGCGTTAAAGCACCAGACTTTTTAGCCAATATCGGTGGGCTTGAAACTAATCGGGTGAATCAATTAACGGTTAAAGCGAATTTACAAACCACACTCGATCAAAATATTTTTGCCATCGGTGATTGTGCATTTTTATTACAAGCGGATGGTAAGGCTGTCCCTCCTCGTGCTCAAGCCGCTCACCAGCAAGCCAGTCATTTAATAAAAGTATTGGCAGCCATTCGAGCAGGGAAAACACCACCTGACTTTATCTATCGAGATAAAGGCTCTCTAGTTTCATTAAGTCGCTATAGTACAGTCGGAAGTTTAATGGGGAATTTGAGCAAAGGCTCAATGATGATCGAAGGCCGCATAGCACGTATTGTTTATGTTTCATTATATCGTATGCATCAAGTTGCTTTACATGGTTATGCACACACCTTGTTACTGTCTTTAGTTGGGCATATCAACAAAGTGATTCGCCCACGCCTTAAACTACACTAAAACTGTGTTAACTTAGCTTGTCACCCTCTCACCAATGACAGACTGATCGATTTGCAACAAAACGTCTTGGCGATAGTCTCCAGGACGCTTTCCAGTCCAGCGCCTAAAGGCTTTATAGAAAGCACTAGGCTCAGTAAAGCCAACAAGAAATGAAATTTCATATAGCGGCATCGTTAAATCTTTGATTAAACTTAAAGCTAATGCTTCACGACTATCATCCAAAATAACTTGGTAAGATGTTCCAACCTCTTTTAACTGACGCTGTAAATTTCTAACACTTAAATTTAGTTGATTAGCAACATTCTCTTGAGTTGCACAGTGCTGCAACAAGCATTCATTAATCCCTGATCTTACCGCAGTGTATAATTCAAGCCTCTGTATACGCTTTGATATTACTTTTTTTGCTTGTGCTAAAATTTGATCGAATAGCTTGTCATCTGCATACGGATTCTCTCGCTCAAGAAGGCTTTTCGATATTTCAAGGTACGTATCGTTAGCTCGACATACGACCCCTTTTAATAATCCCTTATGCTCGACACCATTCACGTCAGTATCATTATAAAAATATTTTACGTAGTTATTGGCGTCGAGAAATACATTAGCAAACCAACTGTTAATCGCTGCAAAAATCATATCCTTTTGATAACAATTAACGATAACACCACGAGTAGGAATAAAAGATAATCGAACCGATTCACTGCTAATGTCGGTTAATTCAAACCGGCCTGACTCAGATATCATCATCGAATGAGCCATGAATGCCTCGAGACCAATAGTAAGTGTTTTCGATTTCAGAAATATTTCACCAAGAGTTAAATCAGAGGCCGCAATATATTGACCCAGCTTTAAACCTAAAGCTGGGTCATTAGCATGTTCTACAGCCGCTTGGTGTAGCCTAGTCATTTTATTACTTGGAATTCCAAACTTGTTATTACCTTCTACTGTTATATCTATGCCTAAAATATCATCCAATACTTTTTTAGGCACATCATGGTCTAACCAGAATTTATACAGAAGTCGAACAAGAGGCATTGCTACCTGTGACAAAATAGCCATATTTTCCCTCGATATAACAGTGGTATTTATTATTAGAATCAGCGCAAAAGACAAGTTTAGAGCACCAATATTCTGACCATCCGTTCTTTCTTGTTTTTTATTGAGAACGATATTCGTTTTAAGTAGTGACTCTGTCAATAGATTCTGACGACAGTATGGAAGGTTATGCGGACTTGAAAGGCGTTTTAAACTAATAGTCTAAGAAGTAATATTTTTATAACTATATATTTATATTCTATGTAACTCTTGGTAATTTTCTACTGCAAAATGTATCTAATCCATCGCAAAACCTCGATAAGCCAAGTAGCGAAATGCTTTTTGCTTGTCCTTATAATCACTTAAATCCAATGAGTGAAACTTTCGTAGACCACTTTCGTACGCTAACTCAAATCAATCAACATCACCTTGCAAACACAGCTCGATAAGGTATTGATCTATTCCTTTCTCTTTTAATTCTCGCTCTATTCTCATTTGTCCTAAACCGCGATTAATTCGAGAACGCAAAAATGATTCGGTGAAACGCTGGTCGCTTTGATAGCCGGATTCTGCAAGCTGATCGAGTAATTCTAATAAATACGTGTCGCTAGAGGTGCGAACAATTAACTTTTGATAAAGTTCATGGCGGGAGAATTCACGACGCGACAACAAGTTGATTGCTGCCACGCGTAATTCATTTTCAGAGAGTTCCGTTGGCTTGGTAAACCCTGAATTTTTTATACACTGGTAGTCCTACGACCCAGCTTTTTCTTTAGTTTCTTTTGTCTTTTCAGCTTTCCCAGGTTTTTCTGCTTTCTCTGCTTTTTCTTTACTTTCAGAATCTTTCGGCATCTGACTCGTCATCAATTGTGCACGAATCTGGCTTTCGATCTCTTCAGCAATCGCTGGATTTTCAGATAAATACTTAGCAGCATTTGCCTTACCTTGACCAATTTTATCGCCTTGGTAAGCATACCAAGCGCCTGATTTATCAATCAAGTCACACTTAACGCCAAGATCAACAACTTCACCCATATGGTAAATACCTTGACCATATAAGATTTGGAATTCAGCTTGTCTAAACGGAGGAGCAACCTTGTTCTTAACAACTTTAACGCGTGTTTCGTTACCCGTAACTTCATCACCTTGCTTCACTGCACCGGTACGACGAATATCCAAACGAACAGAAGAGTAAAACTTTAATGCGTTACCGCCTGTTGTTGTTTCAGGGTTACCAAACATCACACCAATCTTCATACGAATTTGGTTAATGAAGATCACTAAGCAATTTGCATTTTTAACATTGGCCGTCATCTTACGTAATGCCTGAGACATTAAGCGAGCCTGCAGACCAACATGGTGATCACCCATATCGCCTTCGATTTCAGCTTTAGGTGTCAACGCTGCAACCGAGTCGATTACGATAACGTCAACAGCACCTGAACGAACCAAGCTATCTGTAATCTCTAAACCTTGCTCACCGGTATCTGGCTGAGATACCAATAGCGTGTCTAGATTGATACCTAGTTTTTCTGCGTACAACGGATCTAGAGCATGCTCGGCATCAACAATAGCAACAGTCTTACCCTGCTTTTGCGCTTCAGCCATTACCGATAAACATAACGTCGTTTTACCCGAGCTTTCTGGACCGTAAATTTCAACGATACGGCCATAAGGTAAACCACCTATACCCAGCGCAACATCCAGAGTTAGAGAACCTGTTGATACAGACGGAATTGCTTCACGCGGCTGATCACCCATTTTCATAATGGAGCCTTTACCAAACTGACGCTCAATCTGGCCTAGTGCTGCATCAAGTGCTTTTTGCTTATTTGCATCCATTATGACGTTCCTTTAAGTAGTCTGAATGATCAGATTGTTCTAACCATCTTTGCTTTACTGTAGATTTAACCAGTATTTAAGCATAGCTATTGCAATTGGCCAAGTCATATTCTGAAATATTTATAATAAAAACAACTAGCAGCTCCACAAGCACCATGAATAGTACGCCTCAAGGTCACAGATATTTTTAATCAGGTCTAAATTCTCAGGAGATAAGACAATATATACAGTATTTCATCCAGTACTAAATCCTCATTAACACAGTACTTTCTAGTATTAAAGCTGTCATTTGTAATAACTTTACCGATTAACATTACGCAGATGCTTTGTTCAATTACCTCTCAATCACTTACAATGCTGTTTTTAATGTTTAGATTTAGGGTTTCAGCGCAGATATGAGCAAAGCAGCAGCGACACATACACCTATGATGCAACAATATTTTCGCCTTAAAGCTGAAATCCCTGAAACTATGTTGTTTTATCGCATGGGCGATTTTTACGAGCTATTTTATGACGATGCTCGTAACGCTTCCCGTTTATTGGATATTACCCTCACCGCACGTGGCCATAGCGGAGGCGAACCCATTCCTATGGCAGGGATTCCTTACCATGCTGCGGAAGGCTATATAGGTAAGCTTGTTCGCCAAGGTGTTTCTGTTGGTATCGCTGAGCAAACGGGTGATCCTGCGACATCAAAAGGCCCGGTTGAACGTAAAGTGGTTCGCGTCATTACGCCTGGCACCTTGACCGATGAAGCCTTCTTAGATGAGCGCCGTGATAACTTATTAGTTGCCGTTAATAAGCAGAAACAAAAGAAAGATGACTGCATCTACGGCATTGCCATGCTAGACATCAGCTCTGGTCGATTTGTAGTGATGGAAGTCGCCAATGAAGATTCTTTACTGGCTGAGTTAGAGCGAATAAAGCCTGCCGAGCTTTTATACAATGAAGATCAAGCATTCCCTGAAGCCTTAACCAACCGTCCTGGTGCTAAATCTCAAGCCCCATGGCATTTTGAATCTGATACCGCATTTCGACTATTAACAGCTCAGTTAAAAACAAAAGACTTACGCGGCTTTGGTTGTGAGCACTTAATCATTGCCATTCAATCGGCAGGCGCTCTTTTGCAATATGCTCAAGATACTCAACGCACAGGCTTGCCCCATGTTCGAACGCTATTAATTGAGCAGCCTGATGATGCCATCATCATTGACCCTGCTAGCCGTAAAAATTTAGAAATTGATATTAACCAGCAAGGTGAAAGCGAACATACACTTGCATGGGTAATGGATAGAACGGCAACATCTATGGGAAGCCGTCTATTACGCCGTTGGTTAAACCGCCCTATTCGCAACCAAGATACCCTGCAGCAGCGCCAGCAATTAATTACCGAAGCTATTGATGATTATCACTGGGAACCACTACACCAGCAGCTGAAAGGCATAGGCGATATAGAACGTATTTTATCGCGTATCGCTCTTGGCTCTGCTCGTCCACGTGATCTTGCGCGCTTGCGCGATGCACTTGCTCGCTTACCTGAATTACAGCAATTGCTAGAAAATCTATCCGCTAGCCGTGCGAAAGAACTCTCCGCTTTAATCAAGCAATACCCGCAGTGGGTCGAAGAATTACAAAATGCGGTTATTGATAACCCGCCCGTTATTATCCGTGATGGCGGCGTAATTGCTGAAGGTTATGACGAAGAACTTGATGAGCTTAGATCGATTAGCAAAAACGCTGGCGATCATTTATTAGAAATCGAGAAAAGAGAAAAAGAGAAAACCGGCATTTCAACGTTAAAAGTTGGCTATAACCGAGTTCATGGTTATTTCATTGAGATCAGCAGGGCTCAATCTGACGCTGCTCCGGTTGAGTATGTACGTCGACAGACACTGAAAAATGCCGAACGCTTTATTACTCCCGAATTGAAAGCCTTCGAAGACAAGGCCTTAAGCGCAAAGAGTCGCTCTTTGTCGCGAGAGAAGCATTTGTATGAGCAGTTGGTTGAGCGCTTAGGCCAAGATTTATTCAGCTTACAAGATACCGCTACGGGCCTTGCCGAGTTAGACGTATTAATCAACCTAGCCGAACGTGCAAGCACACTCAGATTCACCGCACCCGATCTTGTTAGTGAGCGCGGAATTGAAATAACGTCAGGTCGCCACCCTGTGGTTGAAGAGATTTTAGAGGATCCATTCGTTGCTAACGGTTTAGAACTCAACTCACAGCAAGACATGCTGATTATTACCGGCCCGAACATGGGTGGTAAATCGACCTACATGCGCCAGAACGCGCTCATCGTATTATTAGCTCATATCGGCAGCTACGTGCCCGCTGAAACGGCTACGATAGGCCCTGTGGATAGAATATTTACCCGCATGGGCTCGGCAGATGATCTCGCAGGCGGTCGCTCTACTTTCATGGTAGAAATGACCGAAACTGCTAACATTTTGCACAATGCAACACCGAACAGTTTGGTACTCATGGATGAAGTTGGCCGTGGCACCAGCACGTTTGATGGTTTGTCGCTAGCTTGGGCTGCTGCGGTTCATCTCGCCAAAGAAGTACACGCATTAACGTTATTCGCGACGCATTATTTCGAGATGACAAACTTACCCGAGCAAATTGACAGTGTCGTTAACGTTCACCTCACGGCAACTGAGCATGATGACCGCATCATTTTTTTACACAACGTTGAAGCCGGCCCTGCTAGTCAAAGCTATGGTTTACAAGTTGCGCAACTTGCGGGGGTGCCGAAAGTTGTTATTCAGCAAGCCAAAGAAAAATTAAGTTTACTCGAGAATGAAAGTATTGATAAGCCAATCAGTGCTGTGTCGGCCCAGGTCAATTCAAAGCTGGCTAACGAAGCTGAATCAGTGCCTATTGAACCATTAACTATAGAGCCGCTGACGAATAGCCCAATGCAGTCGGATATGTTTGCTCAGGGGCCTTCCGAGATCGAAATAGCGATATCTGAACTTTCAGCGGATGACTTAACTCCCAGACAGGCATTAGCTGAGATTTATCGACTTAAATCAATGTTAACGTAAAAAATACCAAGTCATATGCATATAGTTGCATATGACTTGATATTCATGATATAAGTTTATTCAATTTATAACCTTGCGGTATTTGTCAGCCATCACTAGAATGGCGCCACCGTGATGGGCATAGACCCAATGAGATTAGGAGATAGACTGCAATGACATTTGTAGTAGGTGATAACTGTATTAAGTGTAAGCACACAGACTGTGTCGAAGTATGCCCTGTAGATTGCTTCTACGAAGGCCCTAACTTTTTAGTAATTGACCCAGATGAGTGTATTGATTGCGCATTATGTGAGCCAGAGTGCCCAGCACAAGCGATTTTCTCTGAAGACGAAGTGCCTGCAGATCAGCAGCAGTTTATCGAATTGAACGTTGAGCTGTCTGAGAAGTGGCGTGATAACAACATCACTGAAATGAAAGATGCTCCCGCTGATGCTGAAGAATGGGACGGCGTTCCTAATAAACTTCAGTACTTAGAAAAATAGCGCGCATAAAAAAAGGGCTACTTCACTGTAGCCCTTTTAGCACCCTAGCATCCCTTTCGTCCTAGTATAGACAACCTTGTCCAGCTCCTTCCCTTTTTGCCATCCTGGCAGCCAACTCCCTGTTAGCGTGTATATTGATACTAGTTTGTAATTTTAACTTCACAAGCCAGATCAAAAAGTTAAACATGTGTTTTTTAATCCTGCTCTGTAAACCCTAACGGCCTACGCATCTCCAAAGATTGTGCTTGAATTTAAACCTTGGCTTTCCATAATTTCACGCAAACGTTTCAGTGCTTCTACTTGAATCTGACGAACACGTTCTCGCGTTAAACCTATCTCACGACCGACTTCTTCCAAGGTGCTAGTCTCGTATCCTCTAAGGCCAAAACGGCGGGAAACGACTTCACGCTGCTTCTCAGTCAACTCATCTAGCCAATCTGAAAGACTACCGGTAATGTCATTATTTTGCAGTGTTGTACAAGGATCCGCGCTGCGATCATCGGCAACAGTATCCAATAGACATTTGTCTGAATTTGGACCAAGCGGCGTATCGACAGAAGTTACACGCTCATTTAACGCTAGCATGCGTTTCACATCGGCAACAGGGCGATCTAATAGATCTGCAATTTCTTCTGCTGAAGGTTCATGATCTAATTTTTGTGCAAGCTCACGAGCAGCACGCAAATATACATTCAGTTCTTTGACTACATGAATCGGTAAACGGATGGTGCGGGTTTGGTTCATGATGGCGCGTTCAATCGTTTGACGAATCCACCAAGTTGCGTAAGTAGAGAAACGGAAGCCACGCTCTGGGTCAAATTTTTCTACGGCACGAATCAGACCTAAATTACCTTCTTCGATCAAATCTAACAGTGATAAACCACGATTCACATAACGACGGGAAATTTTAACTACTAAGCGCAAGTTACTTTCAATCATGCGCTTACGACCTTTCTCGTCTCCTTTACGGGCTAGACGAGCAAAGTGTACTTCTTCTTCTGGTGATAAAAGTGGCGAGAAGCCAATCTCATTTAAATAAAGCTGTGTTGCATCTAAGGCTTTGGCGGCACTCGGCTCAGCGATAAATCGCTCTTGAGTGGCCTTGCTCGTTCGTTCTACAGGCGCTACTTTCTTTGCTTTAGCCGGCGCTTCAATTACGTCACTGAAGGTTTCTGCACTAATTTCCTGTTGAGCTGCCATGTGTCGTCCCGCCTTTTATTTCGTTCTGGCTGTACCTGTTATATTTCAGGTTTCATTCCAGAACGATTGATTAAACATTACCCTCCTCCAGAGTGCCGTTTCGGCAAAAACTGAAGGGGGTCTACTGGTCTGCCATTCCGACGAATCTCAAAGTGAAGTTTCACTCGATTCGTTCCAGTAGATCCTATTTCGGCAATTATCTGCCCCGCTTTAATTTTTTCTTTCTCGCGGACCAAAATGCGACTGGTATGGGCGTATGCGCTAAGGAATTTCTCATCGTGTTTTATGATAACTAAGTTGCCATAACCACGAAGGCCTTTCCCTGCATAAACGACCTTCCCTGCCGCAGCTGCACTTACAGATTCCCCCAATTTACCCGCGATATCAATACCCTTATTTTGCGGCTTCTTGACCGTAAAGCGTCCAATGACACTACCTTTCGCAGGCCAATTCCAACCTTTACGAGCGTTCAATTGCGACTTATTGGGCGTAGTAATACGGGTTTTAGTCGGGCGTTTGGCAGGCTTTTTCTGCTTTGGGGTCGGTTTTGACAATTTTCCGACACTGGTAATATTTGCTGATTTTTTAACCAGTGGAGGATTTGCTATGTCAATTTTCTGTCCTGCAAAGATGGTATAAGGTTTTGCGATTGTGTTAGTGCTAGCTAACTCGTGATAATCCCATCCATATGTCCATGCAATGGAGAACAAGGTGTCACCTTTTTCCACTATATGGAAACCCGTCGCCTTTTTGCTTTCACTGAACTTCTCTTCAGTTGATATGAATTCGCGACTACTAAGACAACCTGTCATAACTACACAAATTACGATGATTGATACATAACTTGCAGTCTGAAACATTTGATTTCGAAAGTTATTTTTTTGACACATATAAATGACAGCTTTACGCCTTTTGCAAATGCATGTAATTGCTTTAACTAAATGTAATTAAAACTCTTCTATATATTCTTTTTAAATCTTAAAACGACATAAAAAATCGCTTTTATTTTGTAACTAAGACTAACATTCGGAAATTTAGCGGCTAGCGACGCGAAAATTATTCATTCTATTCCGTCGCAATCCACCAATTAAGTGTCTCTATTAGTCATCATGTTGATGATTGGATACTTTTTCTAACAAAAAGACACTTGCGAACCCCATAACGACCAACAAGCAAGCAAGCATCATCTGATCACTACTCACCCACTCAGGCAAGCGATTAAGCTGCTCAAACGGCACCTCAAGGCCCTTACTATTCAGCCGAAAGCTAATAGTTTCTTTCCAAGGCCATACTTTTAGCAGTGCACCGAGCATGAATCCGGTCAATAAACTGAACATCAAATCCTGATAATGATGCAAGAGCCAACTTAATAAACGTGAAAAAAGCATCAGGCCCAGTCCAGCACCTAAGGCAAAGATAAACATAATATCAAGCTCTAAGCCCTTAACAGCGGCTAATACTGGCGCATACAGGCCCATCAATAGAAGTATGAAGCTGCCTGATATACCCGGCAAGATCATCGCACAAATTGCAATACTGCCTGCAAAGAAGATATTGAAATAGCTAGCGTCAATACTGCTTGGACTTGCGATGCTAATAAAGCCTGCACAGAGAGCCCCGATTAAGAGCGCAACATAGGTTCCGCTTTGCCATTGTTTGATTTGTTTGGCCATGTGCAAACTTGAAGCGAGAATCAAACCGAAGAAAAAAGACCATAATAAAATAGCGTGCTGATCTAATAAGTAATGGATCAGCTTCGCTAAACTCAAGATAGCCGTTAAGATTCCCGCCAGTAGCACAGCTAAGAAGTTGCCATTAATTGCCTTCCATGCGGCCTTAGGGCCCTGTTTAAATAACGTAATAAGGGCATTTAAATTAACAGATTTAATTGAGTCCAATAATTCAGTATAAATACCAGTAATAAACGCAATCGTGCCGCCAGATACTCCGGGGACTACATCAGCACAACCCATAGCAATGCCTTTTAGATACAACCATAAATATTTCACATTTCTTCCTTACTGACTTTAATCACAAATCATTGTGTTAAAAAAAAACCTGCAAAAGCAGGTTTCTCATATTTTATATCTACCGCATTCAAGCATAATACCTTAGGATTTTTTAACCCCAGCTAGAAAAGGTACAAATTTTACGTCTTCTAATACCTTGCGTTGCCACTGATCACCACGGCGTATCACCAGTACCAACGACTGTTTATCACCCCCTACCGGTAAAATCATACGACCACCATCAGCCATTTGATCTAGCAGTCCCTGAGGGATATCTTCTGGCGCAGCGGCGGCAATAATACCATCATAAGGACCGGTCTCGGTCCAACCCCAGTGGCCATCCGAGAGTTTAAAGCTGACATTATTCAGCTTTAATTGACGAATTCGTTGTCGTGCTTTATTTAATAACGGCTCTATACGCTCAACACTATAAAGTTTTTTCACCAGAGGAGCCAAGATAGCCGTTTGATACCCTGAACCCGTCCCTACTTCAAGTACGTTCTGCAACGGCCCTTCAGCTAACAGCAGCTCAGTCATTTTGGCAACGATATAAGGCTGACTTATAGTTTGGCCATTACCAATAGGCAAGGCCGTATCCTCGTAAGCACGATGCGCTAACGCTTCATCAATAAAGATATGACGCGGTGTCGAAGCAATTACATCTAATACTTTTTGATTTTCAATGCCACGGTCGCGTAAACGCTGTACTAATCGATTACGCGTGCGTTGAGACGTCATCCCAATGCCAGCAAGTTGCTGATCATTCACCTATGAATCCTTGTAAAATCATCCGCTGCCGAATTCTCTGCTAATGAAAGATGCATTAAATTCCGGTTAGCTGGGTTAAGCATTCTAATGCATTTCCATGAGTCATATCTGCCTGAATTGGCGTAATACTCACTTTTCCTTGCTCAATTGCATGAAAATCTGTGCCTATACCCGCGTCAGCGCCTTCTCCAGCTGCAGAAATCCAGTAACATTCCTTTCCGCGCGGGTTCGTTGTAAGCACTGGATTATCTGAGCGAGCCCTGTGCCCTAAACGCGTTATTTCGATGCCTTTTAGTTGTTCATAAGGAATGTCTGGAACATTGATATTAATAATTGTTCGCTCAGGTAGCGATAAAGCTTCTATTTTAGGCAGCAGGTCAATTAGAACTTTAGCAGCCGTAATAAAGTGTATTTTTCCCACTAAGGAAATAGCAATCGGCGCTTTTTTTAAAAAACGCCCCTCCATTGCAGCAGCAACTGTTCCCGAATAAATAACATCATCGCCCAAGTTAGCCCCTGAGTTAATACCTGCGATGACGCGCTCAATCTTATATTCATCACCACGATATAAGGCATTCAATCCGAGATGAACACAATCTGTTGGCGTACCGTTAATAGATATAAAGCCATTATCTAAGTGCAACGGATGCAATGGGCGATCGAGAGTGAGTGAATTAGAAACCCCACTTCTATCCCTATCCGGTGCTATTACATGGCAATCGTAACCTGTTTCTTTTAAAGATCGTTCTAGCTGCGCTAACCCTGGAGCATGAGCCCCATCGTCATTAGATAGTAGGAAAGCCATTATTCGTTATCTTCTTTAATTTGTTGTTCGGCGATAGGCGCACTTTCAACAACCTTGCCAGCTGCTGGAGAGCTGATGGATTCACTTGCATTATAAACAAAAGGTTTATCTTCATAACGATCAGGTTCTGTCACCTGAATGAATTCTTGTAGTACTGACGTTGCATAATGGCCAGAAGCTAGTGCGAAGCTGATATTAAGTGCAGCCGAACTATCCTCTTCCGAGTTTTTTGCCAGCCATTGCCATTGAAGATTCTCGATACTCGAAACTATTTCACGACGCTCTTGGTTTAATCCAGCGTGTTCCATGCCATTACATAAATCTTGCAAGGGTTCTGAAATCTCCTGCTCTAAAACCAAGGTTTCGGTTTGCGAATTCAAACGTCCGCGCCCCCACATAGGCGCCGTCGCTTTGTTTGCATCTTGAGTTGCATTAGCCGAAGTATCAATATCTCCACCTAACGACTTACCCCAAAGCCCCTGAGCAATACGCGCAGATAAGACCTCGTTAAATATGTAAGAACGAGCGGCTGATAGATACATACTTTTCTTTTGACGATTCTTTTCACGACGCTGACCCGTTAGCATGGCTAATGCCTGATCCATATTGCCACCACCACGACCAAAGCGCTGAAGACCGAAATAATTAGGTACGCCGTTAAGCTTTATCTTTTGTAGATTATCTTCAATAGTTTGCTGTAAATTAGCATTGCCATCATTTTGTAAATCATCAGAATTTTCTGAAGTTTTAATATCTCGTAATACAATATTAAATCGATTACCAAGTAGATCACCACGGCGTAATTTTTTGCTGTGACGGGTTTGCACTAAAATTTCAATGTCTTCATCTGGAAAAGGACGCGACTCTAATTCCATTTCGACCTTAGGCGCGTAGATACTGAACCATTGAGTGGTCACTGCGTATCGATCTTTTTGTCCAGCGTAGCTAACGTCGTGTTCTTTAACACCGAATTTTTCAGCTAATAAACGCGCGACCCAATGCGTATTAACTTCACGCTTTTTGATATGAAGGTATATATGTTCACCCTCACCTTTTGGTGACATCAGTGGAATTTCATCTACTTGAAAATCTTCTGGCTTAAGTTTCAAAATGCCATGAGCCGTTGTTTCAGGGTAGGCTTTTGGCCAATCGAAATTCCACATTATATTTCTCTATTTTTTCGTATATTTTAATAACGGTAAGCCGCTATGAAACAATTAATTATTATTGATTAGCAGTTAACTAGCAAAGCAACTGAATGAACAGATATGCCTTCTTTACGGCCTTCGAAACCAAGCTTTTCTGTGGTCGTTGCTTTTACATTAACCTGATTGAGCTTGCAGTTAAGATCTTCTGCAATACGCTGACGCATAGTTTCAATATGCGGCGCCATTTTAGGCGCCTGGGCAATAATGGTTAAATCGACATTACCAATTTCATAGCCTTGTTCTTTTACTAAGCCCATAACGTGACGTAATAAACCACGACTATCCGCGCCCGAAAATTCTGCATCTGTATCAGGAAAATGCTTTCCGATATCGCCTAACGCACACGCACCTAACAACGCATCGCATAAAGCGTGCAAAGCCACATCACCATCAGAGTGTGCAATCAAACCTTGGCTATAAGGAATCTTCACGCCACCAAGAGTTATGAAATCGCCTTCACCAAATTTATGTACATCAAAACCATGACCAATACGCATTTGAATACTCTTTAATAATCGTTACATCACCGTAGTGACACTACCTACACACGCACTAACTCATATTAAGTCGAGCTAACGCTCACACTAGAAGTTGAATTTTGTACGGGACGCAGCAAGTACCTCCCTGTATGCTCAACGATCACTTCCCTGTGATCGTATGCCCTTCAAAATTAATTTCTAGCGCTCAGGCCTTAGCCTAATTCTATTAGCTGTGTTTTAAATTTCAAACATTACTATTCATAATAAAAAAACTGCTCTTTTTTACATGAATCAGTTCAAAATATTAATTGCTATTAGCACTGCGCGTATCGGTATTAGGTGTGTCGTTTCAGGCCGTTAGAACACATGGATGTGTTCTTCGAGCCTACAGGGAAGTATTCACGGCGTGCCGTAAAAGGACATACCTAATACCGATAGCAAGCGCAGTGCGATTTAGAAACCCATACTTTTATCTTTTATCTTTTATCTTTTATCTTTTATCTTTTATCTTTTCAGAGATTCAAATAAAACTCAGCCAATTTCAAATCTTCGGGCCGAGTAATTTTCAAATTATCACTGCGCCCGCTAACCAATTTAGGCTTAGCACCTGCATGCTCCATGGCTGACGCTTCATCCGTCACTTCAAAACCATCCGCTAATGCAGACTGTAAATTATTCAGCAAAGATTCTAATGGAAACATCTGTGGCGTTAACGCATGCCAAAGCTGATCGCGATCAACCGTATGATCAATCCTAGCAACATTTTGAACAGCCTCATCATCACTGACAATACCGCGCTTCATAGTATCGCGCACGGGGGTCGCTAAAATCCCACCGTCATTATAATCTTCTAACTCTAAAAACAACGTATCTAAATCATCATAAGATAAGCATGGGCGAGCAACATCGTGCACGGCAACCCAAGCTTGATTTGCGCTGTTCTTTCTAATTGTCAGTTCTTTGTTTTTCAGTTCTATCTCATGTATCACATTTAAAGCATTTAATACCGAGTAACAACGCTCACTGCCACCCTCTACCACTAAAATGCGCTCATCCAAATCATAGCCACGAGTAATACTAATTTCTTGCCAATAAGGATCGCCCTTAGTGACGACAACGACCGCTTTATAAAAGCCTGCATCTATGGAATTAGAACTTAAAGAAGAGGCATAAGCTAACACATGATCCAACGTATGCTCGATGACGGTTTTAGTAATCCCTTTAACCGTCATCGATAAGTATTGCTTAGGACGATCCGCTTGCATGCGCGAACCTACGCCCGCCGCTGGTAAAACTAACCATGTATGAGTAGAACTGAAAGGCATTCGATTACCGTACTCTTTAGTTTATTTAAGCTTTGCTTTATCAAGAATTACTATTTATCAGCGATCTATTTATCAAGGATAAGATAAAAGCTTTCATCTTTACCAATAAAGCCTAGATCTTCACGGGCTTTTTCTTCAATCAACTCATCGCTACGATGAAGATCATCAACCTCGGCGCGCAACCAAGCATTACGCACCTGCTGAGCGGCAATATCTTGCTCAAGCTCAGCCATTTGCTGCTGTAATTGCCAGCTCGCAACGACCCCAGTATCGTCCCACCAAAAACGGTATTGTAAAACGAAAATGAATAACACGGGCACAGATAAGGATAAAATCCATTTTAAAGCCATGTCACGCTCCCCCTATCTATCATTGTTATTTTTAAACTCTTTATTAGCACCTAGTATTTTGCACACTAAATGCCAATATCATTTAGTTTATGACATAAGCAAAAAGGGAAGTGAACTTTTATCGAAATAAAAATCCAACTTCCCTTTTCATGATCTGCTGTCAATCAAAAAAGATTGAGGCTTACTGACCTTTGATTTCTTTCAAACCAATATAAGGTGCTTTACCTTCTAACTGCTCTTCGATGCGCAATAGACGGTTGTACTTAGAAACACGATCTGAGCGACATAAAGAACCTGTCTTAATTTGGCCAGCACAGGTACCAACAGCCAAATCAGCAATAGTAGTATCTTCAGTTTCACCAGAACGGTGAGAGATAACAACTGTATAACCAGCGTCTTTCGCCATCTGAATCGCCGCAAGCGTTTCAGTTAGAGAACCAATCTGATTGAATTTAATCAAGATAGAGTTAGCAACACCCTTCTCAATACCTTCTTTCAAGATTGCAGTATTAGTAACGAACAAATCATCACCTACCAACTGTACTTTCTTGCCTAGGATATCAGTCTGGTACTTCCAACCATCCCAATCAGACTCGTCCAAACCATCTTCGATAGAAGCGATTGGGTACAATTCACATAGTTCAGCTAGATAATCAGAGAATTGGTTAGAAGTGAAAACCTTGCCTTCACCTTTCATGTCATATTTGCCATCAACATAAAATTCAGTCGC
>MAAB01030437.1_pt1 | contig 17291 bp, 8 predicted proteins | sample 1115991 | NCBI WGS metagenome assembly MAAB01 (sample SAMN04961124, study PRJNA320927) | seawater metagenome | isolation source: sample BD02T18 sea water enriched with oil for 18 days | place: USA:Gulf of Mexico | collected 2013-07-27
TCAAATAAACCATCATTAAACCAATGAATTAATTTCCAATCGCCATCAATTACAGCAGAACTCATTCGATCACCTGTTGAGTTTGGTCTTGAAATAGGTGAATGCCAAAACATAGGCGGTCGTTGTTCGCCGTTACCTAAAAGTGAGTCAAAATAACTAATACCATCTTTATGAACACCAGGACTGATAGGCGAACCAGCCAACTTTAAATTGTTAGCTCGTTCTACATCATGCCACTACTTAAGGTGAGCTACTGAGCCAAACATCACTTTTGGCTGGCAAAAATAGAACATAAATCGCCGAATCAATAGGAGATGCCAGAGGCAGTGTTAATGCTTAGATCACAAATACTTAAATGAATGTATTACTGAGCTTCAATCTAGACGAAGCCCAGCTAGGCCAACACGGTTAAATTCAGCTCAAGAAAATAAAGTGAAAGCCTTTGTATTAATGAATGTTGAAACTGCTGACAGTGGTGATTCACTTTACTATTGAAAGCTAATATCGTGAGTCATAAAAGTTGCAATTTCATGACTATGTTAGTGGAGCATTCAATTACCTAAATGCTCCATATATTAACTACATTATAAAATATTATAGCGGAATGAAATGCCAAAATGTCGACCAGTTGTATGATAAGCGACTAAGCGCTCTTGAGAACCCGCGTAATCATGTGTTACTTCATCAGTTAGGTTAGTACCTGCAAATGTTATTGCTAGCCTAGTTTGTGGCACTTTATAGGTTAATGAAATATCCAGTTTAGTTACATCATTACGATAAATTGGCAGGCCACCTAAGCCGTTGGCGAAAGTGATAAACTTATCACGATAGTTGTACGCTACACGTGAAGAAAAGTCTTCATACTGATAAAAGATAATAGCATTAACGGTATTTTTTGATAAACCAGGCATCGGCAATCCACGATTATTGCCATCGGCATCTTCAAAATTTGTATCACTATCTGAATAGGTGTAGTTAACCAAAGTACCTAGTCCACTTAACAATCCAGGTAAGAAAGTATAGTTTTGCTGATGAGATAACTCAAGGCCAGCAATACTTGCGCCTTCACCATTTGTTAAACTAGTTACAACGTAAGTTCTATCACCACTTTCGCCTGTTATAGGGTCAGGAGCGCCAGGAACTACTTTATCAAACTGTGTACCTGTTACAAATGATTCTATGTCTTTGTAAAATGCAGCTGCAGAAACTAAGCCGCCTTCTTCGAAATACCATTCGGCCGATAAATCAAATTGATCTGCTCTGAATGGGTCAAGATCAGCATTACCCACTTTTATGGTGCTAGCCCCTTCATTCACCTTAGCGCCATTATTCATGTCAGCCATTGATGGGCGTGCCATTGTTTTAGCATAACCCGCTCTAAGTAATAAATCATCAGTAAGATTATAAGTAATGTTAGCACTTGGTAATACATCGCTGTAGGTACGTGCGAAGGGAGCATCTGTACCATCGGCATTATGACCAGCATTCTTCTGTTTAGTTTCAATATAACGAACACCAAAATTACCATTGAAATTCTCACCTTCAAAATTTGCCATCACATAAGCAGCGGTAGTTTTTTCTTCAATGCTCCAATTTTCAGTCCATTTATGATCAGGTATTATTTCGCTCGCTAATGCGCCAGGACCTTCCATAATTAGTTGAGTGCTTATCTTTGGTATTGTTGCCGTGGCACCACCAACTATTGGATGCTGAAAATCAGTATAAGGGGCTATGATGAAGTCAGCCATAGTGAAACCAGCTCTATCAGCAGGGGCCACTTTTCCTAATAGAGAGGTTGTTGCATTAACTCGACTACGATATTTAACACCTGCTTGAACTGAAGTAATAAAAGAATCATCAATGAAGTAAGTAAAATCTGCTTGAGCAAAATCTTCGTCATCTGAAATGGCTTTATCAGCTAAAGATATTGCAGATAATTTCATTAATGAAGGATCAGAATAAAGTTCGTCCGCTGTCATTTCTGGAGTACTAAGTAAAGGGAGTGTTCCTTGAGTAAAATCATAACTTAAAGTCGAATTTTGTTGGAATTGGGTATACAAAGAAGGAGCTTGGCGCCAATCTCCGGCAGTAGTACCGGCATCAACAGATAGGTTCCATTCATCGGCTAACCATTCTGCATTGACAAATGTAGTAGATGATTTTGAGTTGAAATCTCTGTCAAAATGGGCAAACTTATTCCAGCCCGTCCAGCCTCTGTGATCAGATACTGTTGCAGTGATAAAATTACCATTGTTATCTAAGCTCGCAGCATCGATTGTTTTTGCTCGGCGAAATTTCATAATAGGTTGAGAGCTATTTTGAGACGTATCAAGTGATGAAAAAATATGGTTTATACTCATGTTGAGCTCATCCCTAGGGTTCCATTCTAAAACAAAATTTCCCCCCTCTCTTTTTTGTGACTCTTCTCGAATATGCCAGCGCACATCTTCAGGCATAAAAGCAGTTTGTCCATCAAAAGTTTTTGGACCCCAACCAACATTTTCATAACGATCTCGGCGTTTATCATCTTCTGACGTGTAATATGAAAACAAAACACCGAAGGTATCATCAGCAAATACATTACTATATAAGCCTGAAAATTTAGTCCCCGAATTATCACCTAATTCATGGCTGGTATATTTGCCTGAAACGACTAATTTTTGTTTACCAATTTCAAGTGGACTGCGGGTAATTAAATTTACCGCACCACCAATAGCGCCTTCAGTCATTTCTGCTGTTGGTGTTTTAAATACTTCAATACGTGATACTAACTCAGGCGCTAGGGTATTAAAGTCAAAACTTCGACCGCCAGTTGTTGTGCCCATAGATTGGCCGTTAACTGTCGCTTTGTTCATATCAGGGCGAATACCACGAATGGCTACTGAAGAGCCTTCACCCATACCCGTAGAGTCTCCAGGGTTAGTGTCAGTACCATTGGTAACCTGAACACCCGTTACACGAGAAAGTGACTCTGCAACATTCAAGTCAGGTAATTTACCGATATCTTCGGCATTAATGGTATCGACAATTTGATCTGAATTTCTTTTATCGTCAATAGAACGTATTAAGCCAGATCTCTGGCCAATAATTTCAATTTGTTCAATGTCCTTTTCAATTTTTCTTGTTGTGTTTTCTTCAGCCATAGCTAGTCCACTCATCGTAAGACTTGCTATTAATGTTGCCATTGCTGTTTTTTTAAATGGAATCGCTTTGTAATTAATCATAAATATTATCCACCTTTAAATCTTCTTAGTGATTTTAAAAATAAGTTGTAAAAACTAGTCATGTTCAGTGTTTACAATTGTATCGAATTAGCTACTGGCTTTTTTGTATAATTATTTCCAGTATTTAATACCATAAACCTAATTGATTACGTTGTCAATTGGTGTGTTGATTTGTGTTTGTGGTTTTTTTGTTGTTGCTTTTGTGTCAGTGTTGACAGTACTTGTTTGATCTTGTACCTTATGATTACGTTATCAATTTTTTTGTTGCTTTGATATTTGGTGGCTGCCATTTGACCCATCAAGTAAAACTCGTTGGTAATAATCTTACTTAGGCTCTTTATGAAAATGTAATAGGCAGCATGAGGACTTTATAATTATGGTTAAATTTCGACCCTTAATACTTCTATGCATTGCTTTTGCGACATTAATCTTAAAGTCACACAAATCTTTTGCCGGTGTAACACATTATTATGCAAAAGACAGTGCAGCTGTTGCTGTACAAGATTGGCAAGCTAAGTGGATTTGGTTACCTAGTTTATTGCACACCGAGCACAATCATCGCCTCCTAGCACGTAAGAACTTTACGCTTAAACAAATACCTAGCCAAGCACGCTTAGCTATTACTGCTGAAAGTCATTATGAACTGTGGATTAATGGTGAATTTATTAGTAGAGGGCCTGCACGTTCGAATGCCCATCACCAAAATTATGACCTTATCGATGTATTGCCTAAATTAAAAAAGGGAGACAATGTTATTGCCGTGCGGGTACATTATCATGGCCAGATGAAGTCGTATTATGCCGATACCTATCCTGGGTTATTGGTACAGTTAGATATGGACAGCGATAAAACCGATAGCCAGCGCAGTATTGTTACGGATAAAAGTTGGAAGTTGCACAAAGATTTAAGTTGGGACTCACGTAGTGAATGGGTCAGTGGTGTTAATGCCAATAACTATGCCTCTAATATTCATTTAGGACATGTAGCTCGTCACTGGCAACAACTAAACTTTGATGATAAAAAATGGCAGCAAGCGAGTTATCAAACAGGTCCACAGGTTTGGCCCAAACGAGGTAAAAACTATACCCCTTACGCGCTACAAAAACCTTGGTTGTCTTTGGTGCCTAGAGATTTACCCCCGTTAAAAGAGTTTGTTCAGCGGCCTAGTCGTGTTTTAACTGTAACTGAAGCGCCACAGTATTCCAAACAAGGTTGGTGGGGGGATGCAAAAAAATATGATGCTCTACATCGTTCAGCCCAAGATATACAGCGACCACTTAAATATAGCAAATTAAGCTCGATAACTGAATTTATCAAAGATGATAAACCACTAGTAATTGAAAATTATCACCCTGATATTCAGAGTAAGTTGGGGCGTAATTTAGCTTATCACAGCACGGTGGTTTTTGATTTTGGGCGTGTCATTGATGGCTACCCATTTATTAGATTAAAAGGCGGGCGAGGGACTATTGTTGATGTTAATTATGCGCCTTACCTACTTGATGGCCATTTTGTCCCTGGAATCTTAGTTGATAATTTTTCTGATCGGTTAACCTTATCAGGTAAAAAGGATGATTGGTTTAATTCTGAATTGCGTACTTTACGGTATTTGGCGATTACTATACGTGGTAGTGCGCCGGTTACCGTTGAAAATATTGGTTTAAAAGTTACCGAGTATCCTTTTGAAAAACTCGGTGATATTAGTGTCATCGGAGAGAATTTCATTCAAGATTTTTGGCAAGCTGGAGACCGTACGCTGCAAAGCATCACCACGGACGCATTCACCGATAATTATCAAGAGCGTCGCCAATATGTTCAAACCGCCTATTATGCGGCACGTGGAGCTTATGCTGCCTTTGGTGATACCTGGCTACAACGTCGTTTACTGGTGCAGCACGCAGAAGACCAGTTACCTGACGGTATTATGCCTATGTGGGCACCTTGGTCTGTGTACGAAAAAAATAGCATGACACCAGGTATTTTCGAAGCCAATCATTTCTGGCTGATGGGATTACATGATTATTATTTATTTAGCGGTGATCGACAAAGCACAGAGCAGCTATTAGTAAGTGCTGAGCGCTTGGCAGAGTCTATTTACCGTTATCAACGTCATGGAAAGTTACTGTATAAACTACCGCATCCATATTGGATAGATTGGGCTAAACTCGCACAAGGTGATGAAAATTTCATTATCAATGCACTACAGTTACGTGCCTTTGCTGATTACGCCGAATTACTTACTTGGTTGGGTAAATCAGTATTAGCAGAGAAGTGGCAAGGCCGCAGTGAAGTGATACGCCTTGAATTAAAACGCTTTTGGCATGCGGATAAACAGTTATTTGCTGACAATCGTAATGACGGGAAATTAGATAATAACTTCTCTGAACATGCTAACGCTTTAGCTGTGGTATTAGGTATAGCCGAGGGCAAGCAAGTAGAGAGTATCGTTAATAAGCTATTAGTAAATGACAATACAAAAACCATGGAAACGGTCGCGTTATTTAATTATTGGCTGATGGAAGCTATAGCTGGACAAGGAAGAGTCAAAGAATCGATAGCGTTACTCAAACGACGTTATCAACATATGCTAAATGATAAAGAACTCGATACATTGTGGGAATTTCCTAAACTACATGTTCAAGACAAGGGCAGACGTGTCTCTATGGCAGATAACAGTTGGGTAGGGCGCTCTTGGTCTACCGCTCAAGCAGAGAATGCTTACCCTGCAGCAAGTTTGAGTCGCTGGGTACTTGGATTAACACCGCTGAAACCTGGCATGACTGAATTAGCGTTAACGAGTCTTTCGAGCCCTTATAAAAAATTTAGTGGCACATTACCTACGCCACTGGGTTTGATCACCTTGAGCAAAAAAGATAAAGAGCTAAGTCTGCAATTGCCAGAGGGAGTTACTGCCCGTATAAATTTAGCGGAGCAGTCACGTCTACTTGGTCGCTCTATATACATTGACGATATCCAACATGCCTTAGGTGAGGTGGATATCGTCATTACTTCTGGTACGCATCAGCTAAGGCTGAATTGACCCTGCTAAAAATATTTAGACATGACATAACCACATGAATGTAAGGTAAAAGTAATGATAACAGTGAGTAAATATACAGGCTTAATACTTTTGGTATTGGGCTTGGTTATGGGGGGCAGTATGTTGTCAATAGCACAGGCTGAGCAAAACAACATACAGCAGCTCAGCAATGCCATTAAACAGGACAGATTCAATGGGTTGGAAGATAAAATTGAGGGATTGCTGCAACAACTGACTTTAGATGAAAAAATATTATTAGTTCACTCTAACGGAAAATTCTCAGTATCATCCATTGAACGCTTAGGTATTCATGAACTTTGGCTAAGTGATGGCCCTCATGGGGTACGTGAAGAAACCGCAAGAAATGAATGGTTACCCGCGGGATGGAATGACGATCACGCGACTTATTTACCGCCACTTATTGCTATTGCCTCTAGTTGGGATAAAGACCTTGCTCGCCGTCATGGTGAAGTACTCGGTAGTGAATCTCGTCACCGCCGAAAAGATATTATTCTTGGCCCTGGGGTTAATATGGCACGGCTGCCTATTAATGGTCGAACGTTTGAGTATATGGGAGAAGACCCCTATTTAGCGGCAACATTAGTGGTACCAGAAATTCAAGGTATTCAAAGTAAAGATGTCGCAGCTTGTGTTAAGCACTATGCGCTAAATACCCAAGAAAAAAATCGCCGTAAATGGAATGCGAACCCAGATGAGCGAACATTACGAGAAATATACTTACCTGCTTTTGAAGCAGCAGTGAAAGAAGGGGGCGTTTATAGCGTTATGGGATCTTATAATTCTATACGTGGTGAACAAGCCAGCCAAAATAAACACTTAATCGATATTTTGAAAAAAGAATGGGGTTTTGATGGGGTATTGATGACGGATTGGAACGTATTGATCAATGATTTTGATGCCGCCAATAATGGCCTTGATTTGGAAATGGGCACTAACGCACCAAGTTATGATGAATTTAAAATGGCCAGAGCGTTACGTGATCATGTGAGAGCAGGTCGCATTCCACTGTCAGTACTTAATGACAAAGTGCGTAGAATGCTTCGCTTGCAATTTCGCATCGGTATGATGGATGAATATCGTATGGGCGGTCAACGAAATACCAAAGCACATCACCAAGTAACTTATGATATTACGGCCGGCGCTACCGTACTGTTAAAAAATGATGACAACTTTTTACCGCTAAATAAAAAGAAACTCAAAAAAATACTCGTTATTGGCCCAAATGCCGATAAAAAGCACAGTTACGGCGGTGGCTCATCAGCAGTTAAAACGCTATATGAAATAACACCTTTGCAAGGGTTACAAGAAGCGCTTGGCGATGCGGTTGAAATAGAAATTATGCAAGTAGGTAATAGTGAAAATGTTATCCCTATTTCATCAAACTATATAGAAAGCCGAGATCCCGGTGCTGGTATCCCTGCTTGGAATGCCATTTTTTATAAAGACAAAACACGCACTGATATTAATCGTAGCGCATGGTTCGCCGATTCAGCTTACCGCTGGGTACCGGGGAAAAGGATACAATATTTTAGCTTGTTTGGCGATATTAAACCGAAATCTGATGGAGAGCATCTGATGAAGTTTTCAGGTAAAGGAAAGTTGCGTTTACTGGTTGATGGTCAGTTAAAATTTAAAGGTGAATTTACCAATGCACAAATTCAAACACTGCCGCTACAGTTAACGGCTAACAAAGTGCACAAGTTTGAGCTGCAATATGAAGGCCGTCATAAATTTGACATGGGTTGGGTTACGCCTGATCGTCCATTGAGTACAAAAGAGCAATATTTAAGTGCTGCTAAATCTGCCGATGCGGTTATTTACTTTGGTGGGCTCAGCCATGAGGATGATCGTGAAGGCAAAGATCGTGTTAATTTACAGCTATCACAACAACAAGACCGCATCATTGAACAATTGTTGGCTGTTAATAATAATACGGTTGTATTTCTTATTGGTGGTTCGCCTGTAGAAATGCCTTGGCTGAATAAAGCAAATAGCGTGTTATGGGGTTGGTATGGAGGTAATGAAGCCGGTCGTGCTTATGCTGACATATTACTCGGTAAAGTAAACCCATCAGGAAAATTACCGTTGAGTTTCCCGAAAAAACTTAGTCATAGCTCACAAATTGCCTTAAATGATTATAACGATAAAGCAAGTACTTTCCCGGAAGGGGTATTCATTGGATATCGTTGGTTTGAACAACAAAAAATAGCTCCACTATTTAGTTTTGGTCATGGTCTTAGTTATACAGAATATCATTACAGTGATTTAAAGCTTTCACATAAAGTTATCGATAATGAGCGTGAATTGACCGCTGAAATAAGCATAACCAATACCGGTAATTATCAAGGAAAGGAGGTCGTACAACTGTATCTGGCTGATTTGGAATCAAGTGTACCTCGGCCAATTAAAGAGCTGAAAGGATTTAGTAAAGTGAGCTTAAAAGCGGGAGAAAGTCAGCGCGTTAAGTTAATACTAAAATCACGTGATTTGGCCTTTTGGGATAGTGCTAGCAATAATTGGGCTGTTGAGTCAGGCATTTTTAGGGTTATGGTTGGCTCTTCTTCAGCAGATATTCGACAAAGCGCAGACTTTGAAATTCGTAAAATTCAAGAGACGCTGCCACAACCCAATATTGTGTTAAATAAAAAGTTAACTCAGCAGGATGGAAAATAATGTATTCATTGAAAAAATTAACATTCTGTTTAGCTCTATTTTTTAATGCCGCGCATGTGGGGGCAGAACCCATGCCCGTTAAAGCTGATGAACCTTGGCAAGCGAATAAAAACAGCTTAAGTAAACACCATGTACCAGAATGGCTTTTAGATGCAAAAATAGGAGTGCAGTTTGTCGGTGAACGGCTTGATATGGATGATACTACCGCATATCACTGGATGAATGCCGCACAGCGGGTACGTAAACTGGGTTATAAAGAAAGTGATGACGCATTACGAAAACATGTTGATGATTTTAGTGTGGTTGGCCGTAATCGAGGGCATAAAGTCCCTTATGTCTTTACGCAAGAAGCACCGGCAAAAATAGATCTCAATAAAATGATGAGGGCTTATCAAGCAACGGGAGCAAAATTTTTAGTATCACAAGTACAAGGCGCCTATCCTGGAGCAGAAGGTTTATTGATGTTAGAAGAAGAAATTGCTGCCGCGCGCCAGTTTGGCTTTCATATTGGCTTACATAATAATTTGCTAAACCGTGAAACCCAGCCATCAGCGGGTGATCCGGGTTATGTCAATTATTATCAAAATCGGTTGCGAAGCGCTATAGAAACTCATCAGGCTGAATTTGTTTTCTTTGATGGTGCAATGACCTCTCCAAATTACTTTCAAACTTTTCAAACCGTTGCTTGGTATTATAACTGGGCGGAAAAAAATGGCATAAAGGTCTGGGTGAATGATGATTTTGGTAAACCGTTAAACGAAAAAATAGGTCACAGCGATGTCATTGACCATGAAGGTTTTACCATGAGTGGTGTTGCTGATCATGCTTGGGTTAATTGGGATACCTTACGCAATGAATGGACTTGTTGGGTTAATGAATTTGGTAATCATCGTCGCAGTGGTGAACGATGGACTTGGCAGTATCGAAAGGCGGAGAATGTACTACAGATTTTCCTTTATAACGTCAGTATTGGCGGTGTGTGGATAGCACAAATTGATAATACTAAACAAGCTTGGAGTATCATGGACGAGATTGGCGATTGGTTATCTATCAATGGAGAAGCCATTTACAATACAAGGCCTGTAGCTAAAGTTGATCCTAAAGCTTATCGATTACCTGATAAAAAACACACCCCGATTGACCCATCCCTAGGTGATATGCCCATGGATGGCGTGGGTCATTGGTTTTGGCGTTGGCAGCAAACACTTGCTTGGGCTAAAAAACAGGGACCTATTTATACCACTGTATCTAAAAATGGCGGTATTGCTTACGCAATTCATATGGGTAAACCCGTAGGAGATATTACTGTAAAGGGCATAGTTCCAGCAAAAAATTCAACCATTAGACTGTTAGGCAGCGACCAAACTTTGACTTGGGATATGAATGCTGGAAAATTAGTAATTCACGTACCTAGTAAGTTGTCCAAGTCTCTAGAGAAGCAGTATGCCTATAGCTTTAAAATAAGCATTGAATGAGTTAGTGGGAACTTTTAACTACATGAAAATATTGTAAATAGTTTTAAAATTGTTTTGAAATAATAAAAGGAAAATAAAATAATGAACTCAATTCAAGAAGGGCGTCGTCAATTTATTAAGAATGCCGCCATGGTTACCACAGGACTGGCAGTTGCTCCGTCATTGTTTTCACAAACTTTAGCTCAGCCTATTGCGTTAGGAAAGGAAAATTACAATTTACCTTTTAGAATATCTTTATCTCAATGGGCGTTTGAAAGTGAAATTTTTGGCAAAGGCCGAGAAAACTATAAATGGTTTAAAAAGATGCTTGAAGAACAACCTGAGGCTGTACTACAAGGAACAATGCATACAACAGACATTGTGGTTAAAGCGCAGGAGCTTAATCTTAACGGTGTAGATTTAGTAACCTCAATGATTTACGGCCATAGAAACGATAATCCTTGGCTACGAGACTTTAAACAAAAAGCAGCAGATCACGAGGTGTCTTTTATTTGTTTAATGGCAGATACCGCCACAAAAATAGGCTCAATAAATAAAGAGGCCAGAGAAAAGTCGATAGATGATCATAAGCATTGGATTGAAGCTGCTGTAGAGCTAGGCTGTGAGCACATACGTGTTAATCCATTTGGTGAAGGGACTTACTTACAACAATTAAACCAATGTGCTGACTCTTTATATGTTTTAAGTGATTTTGCTCAGCAAATGGGAATACAGTTAACTGTAGAAAACCATGGACACCCGTCAAGCAATGGGGCTTGGCTCAATATGTTGATTGAGCTAACGAATCATACCAATCTAGGTTTGTTTTTAGATTTTGGTAATTTTTTTATGGGCGGCTTTAATGCCAAGCCCAGGCGTTGGTATGATCTTAAGCAAGGCGTGCTCGATTTAGCACCTTTTACTGCTGGCATAAGCGGTAAAGCTCGAGGTTTTTTACCTAATGGTGATATTGAAATGATTGATTATGATTGGAGCATACAGCAAGTGCTTGATACTGGCTTTAGTGGTTGGGTAAGTGCTGAATACGCAGGCAAAGAGTTTTCAAATACCCAAGGTGCACAAAAGGTCATAGCAAAACTGAGACAATTACAAACAAAATTTTCATAATCATTATGATGTACTCACTCGACAGTGACACAATCTTTTTTATCGAAACTACCTATGCTCAAAATTATGCGTGACCAGAACCTCATACAGTGATGACTTTACTTGATGAGGTCGTACAAGGGGTTCAACGTTCAGATAACGCTAATGTTGGCTTGCAGGTTGTTTATCCGCAACGTCATTTTCAACCAAAGCATATTAGTGAATTTATAGTATTCTTAAAAGAATTTTGCCAACGTTAGTTGATCAGATCTGATTTATTAGAAAAATCTAGCCATAGCTCTTTACGTGCTAATGGTGTGCTAGGTGGCAATAACGGGTTTTCTAAAGAAAATACTGTTCTATTTTGTTTGTGAATTCTGTCAATAATATAGCCATAATAAGCTTTAAAAATTAGCTCTAAACTACCATCAGTTAATGCTGATTCTAAGCCTAATTTAATATCTGCAGCTAAAGCATTATTTTCTTTATTCACATAGAAATAATAAGCAGTAGGATAATGAATTAAGCTATATGGATCTATTATTATATTAAGATGTGGATGTTTTTTTATCTCATGGAATACTTGCAATATTGAGCGGGGAAAATAATCAAAGCGATTTTTATTTAACATCTGCCAAAGGCCATCAACGCTGCTTCCTGTTTCTACGTATATGCCATTATGCTGCATGATGGCCGTATCACTCCAAAGGTGAAATAGCCCAGGGGTTAGCTTTTTGAAGCTCTCCAAAGAAGGTACGTTTCGAAAAAGGTTTTTATTTTTAGTGGTTACTACCGGAATCCGCCAGCCATTAAGGCCTTTTAGTAAAGGAAACTCTATTGCTTGATACTTATTTACACGTTGCTTTGTTGCTCCAGCAAAAACCACATCAATGACTTGGTTCTTTGCCATATAGTTAAAAGCACGATCTGTAGGCATGTTGTCGATAAAGGGGATAAGTTGATAATTCTTATCTGGGCTATAAGCTAGTACATGCTGTAAAAGTTCAACGCTATATTTGTTCTTACTTCCATAGTAATTGATATTTTGTGCTTGTATTGTAAAAGTGAATAGTAACAGTAAGCAAGTAGGTAAAAATATGGGATTCTTTATTCTCATAAGTTGTCACATTTTATCATATCTAAGGTCGCTGCTAGTAGGGCTATGAAAGTCTATTTATGATTAATTATAGCAGTTCATCTTGTTGCCACTCTTACTTTTTTAGGTTTCTTTGAATAAACTGAACATAAAAATGGGTAGGCAGTATTTACAAATAAGAAAGCCACTATTTAAAGATAGTGGCTTTAAGTTTACCCAGTAGTCCGTGTAAAGCAATTCTCTGTTTATCTAAAGACTCAGAAATACTTGCTGGAATTAAAAAATACAGCTTACGTATTGTTTATTCGTGTCGAGCAAGGCTGACACTTTTGCTGGGCTTACATTGGTTTTCATCACATTATGCTTGCCAGGAGATAATTCTGTTGAGCTCCAGTAAGTTTTATTTAGTGGCCACTGGTAAGTATTTCTTAAACTACCATCGTTAACTAACGGCAATAAGTATGTTGAAAGCTCTGTTTTGGTTGGTAACCTGGCATCAATACTTTCACAATATGATTTTGCATTTGCCCAAGTAAACAGTGCCCAAGTATTGTCTTCATAAAAAGTCGCAACATTTCCTAATGTTGTTTCATTCATAAGAGGGGAGCGCACAAAATCGAATCCGTTAGTACTGACTTTACTAATAACATCACCATTACTGCCTGTAATTGCTGGTGGAACATAGTTGGTAACTTCAAAGATATCGGCAATATTGATAGTAATATTTTGCTCAGCAAAATTACCAGCTTGATCGTTTGCAACTAGCGTAATTTGATATTGATTATTATTATCAACATCAATAGGCGTTTCAAAATCTTGAGCGGATAAAGAAAATATACCTGTTTGTGAATCAATGTTGAAGTTCGACGCATCAGGCCCTTTTAAAGACCATACCAAGGCACCAATACTGCCATCACCAGTAATGCTTGGTTTAGAACTCTTATTTAGCTGATTTTCAGGCCAAGAATAATCGTTCACATTAGTAATTTCAAAAATTGCTGGAATTGAAGCGTCTGCACCTTTGGTGTAATGTGGTAGCTGAATAACGACATCTTGTTCATTGTCGGTAATATCGATTTCTATTACTTCATTTGGATAGTTATCAAACGACACTGTAGCGGTATAACTTCCTTTAAAACCATTAAAGTCAGCTATACCTTGACGATTAAACCAAGTAGTAAGATTAGTACTCCAATGTTTCTTCACTAAATACAACCACGCTTTAGCGCGCAAATTTGGTTCTCCGTCAATGGATATTAAATGACGGGCATCGGTGCGTACAGGGTCTTCAAAGAAAGACCACGCCAAAATATCAGTGACATTTTCTTTACTAAAAAATACAGTCATTACCCGTTCAGTCATAATTGCACGATCTAACTCGTCGGTTATTTTATCATCTTTCATTTCAAACTCTGTCGCAGAAATCGGCAAGTTAAGATCATCAAAGTACTGTAATCGCTGGTAAATAGTTTCAGGGTCGGTCATTGCACCAAAACGACTTTGGAATCCTATTGCTTCTATTGGCCCACCTTCAGCTAAAATAGCTTCAATATTAGCTTTATAGGTGCTGACTTTTTCAGATATAATTTCATCATGAGTGTCAGAAATTATTCGGTTATCATTTATAAACAAGGTTGCTGAAGAGTTTAATACACTTTCTTTGGCTAATTTATACCAAAGGGCTTCTTCTTGATAGCCGAGTAGATCTTGAACATCATGACGGTCACGAAGTTCATTGGCGACATCCCATTCCATAACGTCCCATTTAGCTGCCCAAGTTTTAATGGAGTCATCAACATAGATTTTTAGTTCATATGCTGAAAGGTTTTTTGGAGCGCCGGCGGTGATCCCTAACCTTTGAGCATCTGCACTACTAATATTGGTTTCCATATTCCCCCAACCAGGCCAAATTAATGCGTGTCCCCTTATTGGGATATCGTAGCTCTTAAACCAATCTACCATCGGCTGCACAAAGTGTTCAAACGAGTTATGTAATTTATATTTTAAGGCGTTTTGGAAACCCGTTTTATTAAAACCGAACTCTAAAAAAGTTTGTTTGTATAATTCGGCATCTATTGGCGTCAAACCATGCCAAATTTTTGATTGTGCGACACCTCCAAAGTTAAATGAATGTTCTTTAAGTTTGAAATTAACTTTAATATTAGATACTTGAGCGCCGTTCTTATCAAGAATTGCTATTTTGTTATTGGTTTTACGATGATTCGTAATACGAGTGTTTGCAGCTACGCGCCAAGGTTCGGTCCCACACTCTATGGTGTTAACGAGAGATTCTATCCCATCAATATTGTTACCCGATAAATCTTTGTTTCCAATAGAAGAGGAGGTCGTGCTATTGCAGGCCTGTACTATTTCACCACATTGTAATATTAAATCGTTAACTGCAGCGCCATTAACTTTTCCTTGTTCATTAATTAATTCACATTGTTGTTCTGAGCCATTTACGTTTACTTGGAAATCTTCGCCCGTGACAAATGGTGTAAGAAACTCAAATACTCCGCTATTATTTGGGCTGGTTATTTCTTCGTCATTAAGGGTTAATGATAAACCTTCAGGTAAAGTTCCCTTTACTTGCCCTGAAACACGATAACAGGTTTGTCGATTTTTGTTATTCTTTAGGCCTTTACTTGAAGGTAAATAATCTCCTTGTTCAGTCCATGGGTTATTACATTTATTCATTTCGCTTATAAATGATGTTGGTGGTGCACTTATTGTCGAAAACGATAAACAATAAGTGCTGACTAGCAGTGAAAAAATTGATTTTTTGCTTTTGTGCATTTTATTCCCCTTTATTGTTCGAATAATAAATGTACATAGTGATGATAACGATGTCAATACAAAGTGTTTGTGTTGGTTTTTTTATGAATTATAAGTAATGTTTAACTTTGTAGTATGGTCTTGTGGCTATATTTTAGTTGATTTGTTTTAATGCGTTGAGAAACGGGTGGTACCATGGATAACGTTATCTACGTTATCTACGTTGTCTACGTTGTCTACGTTGTCTACGTTGTTGTTTTATACCACTAACTATTTAATGTTTAATAATTGTCGTTATTAAGAAGATGCTCACGGCAAGATCATTATAAATTGAACTTATAGGATAAGTAGCGATCAGATCAAGGCATAATAATCCCCTTGGTAACTTAGAATGAGCGCTACTTTTCTGAAACACTTTAATCCAATAACGACCCTCGCATTGAACGCTGTAAAAAGCATGAACTTATCGATATTCTTCTACTAGCTATTAGTGCAGTACTCTCTGGTGCAGAGGGATGGGAGGATATTGAAGACTTTGGCCACCTAAAGCTTGATTGGTTAAAAAGATACGGCAATTTCAAAGAAGGAATTCCAAGGCACGACACCATCGCTCGTGTCATCTGTCGGTTAAAATCTAATGAAATAGAAAGTGCATTTCAATCTTGGATATCATCACTTATTGAAACCACAGGTGCAGATATCATCGCCATTGATGGAAAGACTGCACGACGTTCATTTACGACAAAGGATAGAAAAAGTGCATTACATACCGTCAGCGCATGGAGCTGCCAACACCAATTGGTGTTAGGGCAAACCGCCGTTGATAGCAAAACCAATGAAATCACAGCAATACCTGAGTTACTCACCATGTTGGATATTGAAAATAGTATCATTACACTTGATGCAATGGGATGCCAACAAGAAATAGCCAAACAAATCATCAAGCAAAAAGCCGATTATATTCTCGCGCTCAAAGGCAACCACTCAGGTATGCAAGGGGAGCTAGAAGCTTGGTGGCACAAGAGTGAACGAGAAGGTTTAACCAAGAGCAACACTGATGAGCATACTGAAATAAGCTCAGGGCATGGTCGTATTGAAACAAGGACTTGTCAGCAGTTACTTATCAATAAAAGCTGGTTAGCCAAACCTTACCAGTGGTCAGGGCTAAAAAGTATTATTAAAGTTACCGCAGAGGTTCATGATAAATCGGCAGGTACAGAGTCGACAGAAACACGCTTGTATATAAGTTCGTTAAACTTAAATGCAGAGCAAGCACTCAATGCAGTACGTAGTCATTGGCAAGTTGAAAGTATGCACTGGGTGCTAGATATGACTTTTAGAGAAGATGAATCGAGAATACGTAAAAAGCAGGGGCCGCTTGTGTTTAATGTGATGCGAAAGATAGCAATGGCACTATTTAAACAAAATACCACCAAGTCAGCTAGTATGGCGAGGAAAAAGAAAATGGCTGGGTTAGATGATGATTATCGCTCAACCCTGTTAGAATCTGGGATTAAAATGCGCTAGCCGTGATGCTTAGATACGCTAAATTATATTTGCATTTGAATATACAGTCTAAGCAGTAAACTACTCAATACAACACCACTAAAGCTGCTAAAAATATTTTCTTTCAGCATTTTATTTTAGATCCCATTTCATTTTTTTACCCGGCTTACGATACTGAGCGTTCGTTTCTTTTAACCAACCATCTAAAGACGACTTTAGCGCTTTTACTTTTTCTGGGTACTTTGCCGCTAAGTTGTATTGCTCCGTTTTATCTTTTTTTAAGTTAAACAACTCAAATAAACCATCATTAAACCAATGAATTAATTTCCAATCGCCATCAATTACAGCAGAACTCATTCGATCACCTGTTGAGTTTGGTCTTGAAATAGGTGAAT